>OIYO01000032.1_pt1 | contig 141040 bp, 126 predicted proteins | sample 1588191 | NCBI WGS metagenome assembly OIYO01 (sample SAMN03283275) | human gut metagenome | biome: human-associated habitat; material: feces | host: Homo sapiens | place: Peru | collected 2012 | reverse complement strand
CCGTCGACCTCTAGCGTGACAGGCTAGCGCTCTAACCAACTGAGCTACCGGGCCATTGGTGGGAACAACAGGGCTCGAACCTGTGACCCCTTGCTTGTAAGGCAAGTGCTCTCCCAGCTGAGCTATGCTCCCTGATCGATCGGTTTTTCGTCCGACGACGCAGATTAATATACTATAAATTCGCCGTTCTGTCAAGTCTTATTTGCAATTTTTTTCAGTTTTTCTTAAAAAAGTCTCCGCCGCGCCGAACAGCGGAGACTCCCGAAAATACCGTTCTTATTTTGCGTATATCGAGCCGATTATTTTGTTCATCGTCTTTCGCGACATAAAGCGCGTCAAGAAAGTCAGGAACGAATAGCTCGCGCCTATCGTGTATATCGGGCTGACCTTTTTCTTCATTGCGACATCGGCTATAAACCTTCCCGCTATCGACGGCTCCATGCCCGTCTGCTCGTCATGCTCCATGCGGGCAACCGAGCGGCCTATGCGACCGCCGTATATGTCGTCGCCGTCTATTGACTTTTCGCGCGCCTTTGTAAAGCCGGTCTTTATGTCGCCCGGCTGAACCGCGCAGACGGTGACCCCGTAGGGGCGAAGCTCGTTTGCGAGAGCCATTGTGTATGAATTTGTCGCAGCCTTCGCGGCGGAATAATAGGTCTGGAACGGAATCGGTATCTGACCCGCAACGGAGCCTATGTTGACTATTCTCCCCCGCCCCGCTTCGCGCATGACGGGAATCACGGCGCGGTTCATATTGACCATGCCGAAGAAGTTCGTGTCAAAAAGGCGCTTCGCGTCCTCGGTCTTTGTGAACTCGACCGCGCCGGAGATGCCGAAGCCCGCGTTGTTGACGAGCACGTCTATTCTGCCCTCGCGTTCGATTATCTCACCGACGGCATTCTTCACCGCCGCCTCGTCCGTAACATCGGCGACAAGGTGATTCAGTCCCTCGACTCCCTGCGCCCTGCGGCTCAATTCATAAACGGTATATCCCGCGTCCTTAAGCGCAAGCGCCGTCTGCATACCTATGCCCGATGTTCCGCCTGTCAGGACCGCTACTTTTTTATCCATAAAAAGCCACCTCCGAACTTAGTAACGGGTAGATTATACCACAACCCGCTTCCGGGTTCAATGAGGCGAAAAGACATCTCGGTATTGTAAAGACAAAAAACGGGTATAAAAATGAGCCTCCGTATGTCGGAGACTCATTTTGTTTTTTATATCTCGCCCAAAGCGAATGTATCGGAGAGCCAGTCTGTGCAGAGCTTCACCCACTGCGAGGCGCGGGCATTTTCTATGACCGACTCCGGCTTGTCGCAGACGCTCGGAGTACACAGAGAGAAGCCGTGCCAGCCCTTGGCAAAAATATGCATTTCGAACGGCACTTTGTTTTCGGCGAGCGCCTCGGCATATTTTACGGAATTTATTATCGGAACGGTTTTGTCCATTGCGCTGCCGAAGATGAACGTGGGCGGAGTGCTGCTGTCCACATATTCGTCAAGCGACGGCACGGGGAAGGCCAGAATGCGGCTTATCTCGGAGAGAATGCACGGGTAGCCGAGGATACACGCGTTGGGGCGCGTGCTGCCCATGGTCGAGAGCGCGGCCGCAAGGTGCGCGCCCGCCGAAAAGCCGATGGCGGCTATCTTATCGGTTGTAACGCGCCACTCCTTCGCCTTTTCGCGTATGAGCGCCAGCGCCTCCTCTGCGTCGGCAAGGGGCATTTTGAACTCCTTACCCTCGCCCACGGTATAGCGCAGGACAAAGGTATTGTATCCGTGCACGGCGAACGCCATGGCTATCGGCTCGGCCTCGCGGTCGGAGCACATATAGTATCCGCCGCCGGGAATGACCAGAACCGCCGGGCGCTCTTTCATATTCGGCATTTCCTTGGAGGTATCGAGCAAATACGCCGTGAGCGTGGCGCCGGGGTTGCTTTTAAGCTCAAGCTTTTCGACTGTCATGCCGTTCCTCCTTTAGTAAGTGACCTTGAGGGTCTTTATCTCAAAGGGTCTGAATTGAAGCTTCGCGTGTGCGATGCTTTCGACCTCGCTCTGCTCCTCCTCGAGCATATTGGTTATCTTCACGCTCTTTGCGCCGTCAAAGAAACGGACATCGGCGGTTGTGAACGTGCCCTCCGCCTCATACATACGCACGATAAACGCGCGCTCCGCATCCTCGCAGGGCTTTACGGCCTCGACAAAGATGTTGTCGGCATCGATATCAATGAGCTTTTGCGCCTCGTATTTTCCGTCTGTCACGGCGGCGGGAACATTAAGCTCATATGCCGGTCTGATAACGCTCTCGGCGGAGAAGCCGCTGTCATGCGGCAGGAACGAATAGACGCAGTGGTGGAAGCCTCTGTCGCCCTTGAAATCGGGGCGCAGACCGCCCTTGTGCAGGGACAGACGCAGCTTGCCGCCGTTTACGCTTATGCCGTACTTGCTGTCGTTGAGGACGGCGACGCCGAAGCGGGTCTCGGAGAGGTCGGTATATTTATGGTTGAGCACCTCGAACTTCGCCTTTTCAACGCTGTTGTTGCGGGTGGTCGGGCGCTTTACATTTCCGAACTGGACATCGAAGCGGGCGAACTCCTGTCTGACGGAGGTATCGAACGCCGCCTTGAGGAAGCGGTGGTTATCCTGCCAATCCATGACGGTATCGAAACGCACCTCGGCGCTGTCCGCAAAGAATATCATATCCTGCGTGACGGTCGATTTGTCGCTTATCGCGTACTTGCTGCGGATAACGAGCGCGACGGAGCCGTCGGAAACAATTTCGCGGCTGATGAGCTTCGAGGCATCCTCGAACTTCATCTCAATATCGGCGTCAACATCCCAGTTATCCCAATCGCACGGGAAATCCTCCGCTAAGAGCAGAGTGTTGAGATTATAGCCGTCGCCGCAAAGCTCGCGCTCGGCGCGCTTATCGACAAAGGACGAAATCGTGCCGTTATCGGCGAACTTCACCGACGCAAACGGAGTTTCAAGGAGCTCACCGTCGAGCCTGAACGCACTCTTGCCCTCGATTTTGCCGTCGACGAGCTTCAGCGTAACGCTCGAAAACGCAGGAACGGTCACGCCGCCCACCATGAGCTTTTTGTTGCCTCTCAAATCCGTATAGACCTGCTGCCTGTAATCACCGTCAACGATTTTGCCGCTGTAGTCGAGAACTATCACGTCGGAGCGGTCAAAGGAGAGGGTGTTTGTGACTGTCACGCAGTCGGAAGCATCGCTCTCTGCCAATTCCCTGACGAGGTCGCGGGCGCGCTTTATAAGCGCGGTGGTCATAGCGCGGGACTCCTCATGGGCGCGGGGAATGCAGGTGCCGGGGAGAATATCGTGGAACTGGTTGACGAGCAGCTTTTCATAGAGCGGAGCTATGTCCGCACTGTCCGCCGTTTTATTGTTCTTCACGGCATCGTTTACCGTGAATATCTCAAGGTCTCTGAGCGCGAACTCCGCCTTACGGTTGTTGCGCTTTATGACGTGCTGATTGGTGAGCGTGCCGCGGTGCAGCTCAAGATACAGCTCGCCCGCGTAGGTATCGGGCTCAAAGGCATTGCTTTCAAGCTCTTTCATTGCCTCGCCGACAAGCTTGTGCTCGGACTTCGGGCAACCGTTGAGGTCGGCGCAGCGTCTTGCCGCCTCGAGCATCTCAAACTGCGGTCCGCCGCCGCCGTCTCCGTAGCCGTAGGAGATAATGCGGGTATCGGTCACACGCCTGTCTTTTATGCAGGAATGCTTATTCTCGGGTGTGCCCGTGACATAGGTCAAGAGGTCCTCTGCGTCGGGCCAGATGTGGGTGCGGTTGAAGTGGGTGAACACCTTCGTGCCGTCTATGCCTTCCCAATAGAATGTATCGAGCGGGAAAACGTTTGTGTCGTTCCAGTCGATTTTAGTAGTCAGGAAATAATCGACGCAGCAGCCCTTCATTATCTGCGGTATGGCCGCGCTGTAGCCGAAGGTATCGGGCAGCCAGAAGCAATTCGAGGTAAAATCAAAATACTTTCTCGTAAATCTCTGACCCCAGAGGAACTGTCTGACCATGGACTCGCCGGAGGTTATGTTGCAGTCGCACTCGACCCACACGCCGCCGTTGGGCTCGTATCTGCCCTCACTGACTCTCTTTTGGATGCGCGCGAAGAGGTCGGGATATTTGCGGCGCAGGAAGTCGCTGTGGCAGGATGAGCTCTGGATGAACTTATATTCCGGATACTCGTCCATGAGAGCGAGCTGATTCGCATAGGTGCGCGCGCACTTCTTGACAGTCTCTCCGACGTGCCAGAGCCACGCCGTGTCCATATGCGAATGGCCTATGAGCACGGCCTTGGGCGCATCGTCGCCGTTTTTGACGGAGAGCGCCTTTTTTAGATAGGGCTTCGCTCTCTCGAGAGCCGCCATAAACTCATCGCGGTCAACATCGTCGGGTGACTGATATATCTCCCTGAAAACCTGCTCAAGCTCATTTATTACGGACGCGCGTCTGAACGAGCTGTCCGGCAGGTTTTTGACAAGCTGAACGAGGGTGCGCAAATCGAAATAGAACTCCTGAACGGCGTAGTTCTTGACGCAGATATCTATGCCCTCATAAGAGAAATCATAGGTAAGCAGCGGGAGATTCTCCGTAGGGTGGCAGCCCTTATACGAATGACCCGCGTAGTATTCGAGATCTATTGCTATTTTATCGCCGGCCTTTGCGTCCTTTCTGAGCAGGTCGCAGTAATGGTTGCCGTGACCGGTGAAAACTATCTTCGTGCAGAAGTTGCCGTAGGGCACGCCGTCCACCCAAAGAGTTCCCTCATAGCACGAGATATGCGGGCGGATGAAGATATCCTTTCCGTCAAGTCCGTCGGGGACTACAAAATCGGTCTTGAACCAGCAGTAACCGAACTCCTCGCCCCATTTGTAGCCCTTTTCTATCGGGTCAAACAGGCTGTTCTCCGGAATACTGTGGAAGCGTTCGAGCGTGGCAAATGCGCTGACGGGTCCCGTCTCGCCGACTTTTTCAAAAATCATCGGTTCGATGATATCGACAAAGCGCTCCAGCTTTTTGAGCATTCTGTCGGTCTGTTTTAAATCCAGCATATTCTTCTCTCCAAAATATATTTTTCCGCCCTGCGGATTATAGCCCGAGTACAAAATACGGCAATTACAGTATAACGCAAGAATGTTGCGTCTGCAAGCATTTTTAAAGAGAAATTGAAACAAAAAAGCCGCCGCAGAGGAGTTCCCCCACGGCGGCTCGGTCTATTTCAAAGCAGTCCGAAAACACGGCGTATCACAAAAAATATTAACGCCAGATAAAGCCCTGTCAAGTTCATTAAATTATATAGAATTGCCGTTATCATCTTTTTCCTCCGCTATGCGCTGCTCATGCAGGAATTTATCCGCCTCTATCGCCGCAGAGGTGAAGCTGTTATTCTTCCAATAGCTCGCAAAGCCGACGGCGGCGGCAAAAATCAGGCTTATCGCCGTATAAAGCTCGCCGTATTCTATATTGAGCGGCGTTTTTCCAAACGCGGCAAGCGCCATGTTGACTATCGACACCAGAGAGAGAATGCCCCTGACCCAGGTGCCTACCGACACTCTCTTTGCATATTCAAAAAGCTTTTTCATAAAAATCCCCCTTATTTTCTGCGCGCAAGGTCGTCTATACGCTTATGCGCGGATTTTATCGAATCCTCCGCAGTCGCCATGCGCTCAACTAAGTTATTATGCTTGTCCACCCGCTTTTCAAGCTGCGCTATGCGGTAATTTGTCAGTCTGTTTGAGGCGAGTATTCCGCCGAGTGAGCCTAAGAGCGTGCCCGCCGCCGAGAGCAGGGCAACAGTTATTTCCGAGTTCATCTCACACCTCCTCGAGGCTGCCGACCGCGACCCAGCTCGAAATATCGCCGAGCAGGGCTTCGAGCGTGCCGCGGTTTTGCCGGATTTTTGTGACGGTGTGTTTTTTCGGAGAGAGCTGTGCCTCGGGCACTTTTCTTCCGCGCGCCGAGGTGCAGCCGCCGTAGACTGCGCCGGGCTTTATCGAAACCACACTGCCGACAGAGACGGACGGTCTTTCTGCGAGCCTTAAATCGGAAATCAAAACCCACGAATTAATCTCTTTGAGTAATGCGCGCTTTGAGTCGAGCCTTGCGACGGTATGAGTCCTTAATTTCACCCACGAGGGAATGCGCTGACCCGTGGCATATGTCTTTCCGATTATCTTCACGCGGTCGCCCGCTCGGATATCGCAGACGAGCTTAGCTTTCTGCGGCGCGGTCTTTTTTAGTCCGTAAAATGCGGCTATCGACTCGGCTATCGCTTTCCCGCACAGTCTCTGCCCCGCCTCGGTCTCGACATTTTTCCTGTCCGAGGAGCTGTCTATGAACACGGTCTCGATAAGCAGGCTGCGGCACTTTACCGAGCGGACAAAGCCGAAATAGTCGTTGCCCGCTGAATTGAGCTTTATTTTAGCTCCCCTGTCTCGCAACGAGAATGTCTTTGCAATACCCGCGCTTATCACTGCGGCGAGTTTTTTGCCCTTTGAGTCCGAGTGCTTATAATAGGCCTCGCTTCCCGTTCCGCCGCCCGCATTGAGATGGATCTCGGCGGCGAGATCGAAGTCTCCGCGGTTGACGAAGGCTATTCTGTCCGTGAGATACATATCGGCGTCGTAATTTATGAGCGACACATCGCAGCCGTAGCTTTTAAGCGCTTCGGCTATGTAAAAGCCTATTCTTCGCGCTATGCGAAATTCGTGATAGCCCCCGCCGGTGGCGCCGCTGTCATAGCCGCCTCGTGCCGATTTTCCGTGCCCTATCGAAATACAGATTTTCACATTATACCTCCCTGTCAACCGTCATATTTTGCCAATATGCGCTCAAGCTCGGCGCCGTATTTTTTGCGCTGTCCCTTCGGGATGTGCGCAGCTACCGCGAGCAAGTCCGCCCTGACCTCGGCCGCTTCGATTATCTTAGCCGTCGATTTTTCGACGATACTGTTGACCTCACTGATTTTCATCGACCGCGCCTCCAATCTGATGTAGTGCCGTCTCCAGCTGCTCGGGGGTCGCTTCGTCGTTTTCCGACTGCGGCTGCTCCGTCCACACCTGCGTTATTTCTGTTTCCGTCTCCGTCCATGAGCCGACATAGCTCTTCCCGTCGGACGGGCAGTCCGTTAAATTTATCGGCTTATACCCGTTGGCGAGGTATATTGACGGGTCGTTTGTAAATACGTCGCCGTCCGCCGTTTTTATCGGTCGCGGTGCTCCTCTGAGCTCGCCGTCTATAAGTTTTCCGTATATCATTTAATCACCCCCACGTAAAAGAGCCTGTGCCCTGATTGTATAAAGTCCGCCGTCTTATTAAATCGTACATACACGGCACGCCGTCAGCGTTGAGGCACGGGCGCATGTCGCAAACAAGCTCGCCGTTTTCATAAAATCGACAATAGTAGATTTGCGACTTGCTTTTTTGAGCTATACCGGATTTATTATGTCGGGCAAAAAGATACACTGACTGTTGAGAGCCAACATAACCGGCAGCTTCTATCGTCACCGTCTTTTCTGTACCCTCGCTGTCTGTCACCTTGAACAAATTTCCGATATTGCGTAAAACAAAAGGCTTTTGCATATTCTTAACGCTCATACTATATCCGTTCTGTCCTCGTGCAATCCATAAAAGCGGGGTAGCGTCCACAATCGCAAATTTATACATAGCGTCATCTGAATCTTGCGCCCCGAGGAGTGTGCCGTCAGCGGAGGCGCCGAACTTAACCTCTATGTCGCTGCCTGCGCCGTACCTGTAACCCGTGTCTATCCATTGTCCGCCGGAAGCCTGTAAATAATCGACTGCGGTATAGCTGCTCGGCAGTCCGCTCTGCGTCTCTGCCTCTTGCCATATAAATCTGCGCCTGTTCATGTGCCCTCACCGACCTTCTGAGCCGCCAGAACCTTGTCCTTGAAGCTGAGCTCCCACGTCTCGCCGTTTTTGAAATCGGGCGCTGTGCCGATATATTTGGTGTCGGCAGGCAGAGTGACGGTGATATTGCCGCTCTCGGCAAAGGTCAGGCGCATCCAAGACTCGAATTTTTCTGTAGCTTCGGGATATTTTATATTGAGTGTCTGAAGCCCCGTCATGCAGTATTCCGAATTATTGCGGGTATACTCGGACACCGTCGCGCTGTTGCAGATAGATCGCATGGCCGGCTGACTCGGAGTGTAGCCGAGCGCGTTGATTATGGCAAATCTGAAGTCGTCCAGATCGCCGAACACGGCTTTTAAATCCCGCAAACTTTCCACCGCGGCGGCAATCTGCGGCAAAATCCCGCACGCCTCCTCAAGTTCGCCGTCAACGCCCATGACCGACGGCTCAAAGCCGAGGGTAAACACGGAGGATTTTATTACCGCCTTCACCTCAAGCTCATCGCGTCTGTGCGCCTCAACCTGAACCGAGAGCTCGCCCGTCGAGGTCAGCGCCTCGGGCAGAGGACAGTATATAACACCGTCCTTGACATAGGCGGGCGTGCTGTCCGCGCCGCTTATAATATTCGACATTATGCGGCGGCTGAGCCCGTAAACGTCGAAGCTCAGAAGATAATACGACGCATCGGTTTTGAGCTCTTCGTTCAGCGTGATACAAAGCCGCGCCGCGTTATGCTCCCCGCAAAAGCAGAACGGCTCTTCAACCTGAGCCGTTCCGTCCGCAAGTATTTTTACTTTTATATCTCTCATTGATTTTCCTCCCCGGAATAGTTGTCCTTGAGAAAATTTGCCGTCTCCATTACGTCCCTGTGCTCCGCATAGAGCACATTGAGCAGCGATTTTATCCCGTAGGCCTCGCGGCTCGTCTCCGGATTAGGGAGAGCCGCGAGGCGTTTTCTGTATTTTGCAATTATCCCCTCGAGCACCTGCGCCTGCTCGAAATATTCGTCTGCAAGGTCGCAAAGCGTTTTGTTGAACGTCATTTTTCTTCTCCCTTCAAAAGATAATCCGCCGTTGTGCCGAAAAAACCGGCGAGCTCCGTCAACTGGTGCAGGCTCGGCTCCTTTTCTCCACTCTCTATCATTCTAAGCGTCTTTATTCGCATTCCGAGCGCATCGCAGAGCATCTGCTCGCCTATGTTTTCGCCGCATCTGAGCTTCTTTATCCTGCCGCCTATGCTCTCCGGCTCGTATCTTTTTGCCGCGCTCACGGCGAGAGCCCTTCGGACGGCTATCGGCAGAAACTCGACGCTCTCCAAATCATGCTGATACTTAACGGTAAAGCTCAGCGCGTCATAAATCTTTCTCTGTGCCTTTTCGAGCCGTCTCGATACGCTCGACGGGCACACGCCTATTTTCTCTGCTATTGCGGAGACGGTCAGGCCGTCGAACCAATAGGCCTCGGTCACCTCCCTCTCGCGCGGCGTGAGCCTCGTTTTTATCACCTCGTCGGTAAGCAATGACAGGTCAACATCTCTGCGCCGCCATGCGTAGTCGTCCGGTGATTCGCAGCCCGGGCAGTGCGAGCCGCAGCAGACGCACATTGCCGCCTGCCGCTCTTCGGGAGTCGGAAACGAGAAATCCATCGCCGCCCCGACACTTCTTTTTGACATTTGCTCATCTCCTTGTTTTCGAACATTTGTTCGTGCTATGCTTATAATTATAGTATCACATCAAATATTTGTCAACGGGTAAATATTTTAAATTCGCCCCGAAAGTTGCACTAAATGATGCAAAATCACATTTTTAGCGCAGCAAAATGAAGTTCTGTCCGATAAAAGGGTCGGCAAATCATATTTTCAGCGCAATATACGAATAGGTCATGCCCAAATCATTGAGCTGGCTCTTGCCCCCGTTGACGGCGCTCGCCGAGCTGATACTGAAGCCGTCGGAGGTTATGCCGACTCCCGCCATACCGCCTCCCTGAGTCGCGGCGGCAACATAGCAGTTTGTTGATGAGCCCGAAAAATCAGCTATAGCGGCGGGCATACTCCTGCAAAAAACAAATACGGCGGTGGGCTTGAAGCCGACTTTTACAGAACGGCTTTTTGCACCCGTGCCCGTATACGAGCCGATTTTTACAGGTGCGTTCCACAGAGCCTTATCCTCGGCGGTGACGTGCTTCACGGTATCGCGGACGTGCGAGCCGCAGAGCAGGGTCTTGTCGAGGAAGCAGTGGAAGTTCATGCCCGTTGTGTCAGCGGGGCAGAAATCCGCCTGCATGAGTATGTGCGCGTCGAGCACAAAGGCGTCGGTGTCCCTGTCCGCCTTGACGCCGGAGCAGCCGGACTCGACAACATTCAAATCCGTGTCGAAGGTCAGGCAGTCGATAATGGCGGTCAAAATATCATGGCAGGCAGCGCCGCCCCTGCTGTAAGGGACATGGATGGCGAGCTTTATCTTTATAGTTGCGAGGCGGCAGTATTCGTTCTTTATCAGCACACCCTCGTCGTTTTCGGTGAAGCTGTCCACTATTTCCATCTCCCCTATGCCCACGGCGACGGTGACGCGCTTTAGGGGTATCTCCTTTTTGACGGCGGGATATTCGGTTATGAATCTTATCCCGCCGAGACTTGTCTGCTCGGAAAGCCAGCCCGCTATCTGCGAGGGCAGAACACTTATTGTACTCATAAAAACCTCCCTGAAACCGGACTGCCGGGAAAGCCCGGCAGCCCTTTAATATTATTCCGTTATCTCAACGACCGTTCGCACAACAGCCCAGACATAGAGCACCTCTTCGCCGAGCTTTATCTTCTCCGCGCGGTCTATCTGATATTTTATATCTCCGTCGATTATCAGCGCGTCCTCGTTGAGCGTCAGATCGTGCTCGGGCGGGCCGATATAGAGATAATAGCCCTGAGAATTGTAGCCTATCTCGGTGTTTACGCCGTAGAGGTACATCTTGTTCTTGTATCTCAGCGGCTGAATAAAGCCCTTGAACGGCGCGGTTCTCGTGGAGTCGGTATTCTCGATAACGAGCACCCTGCCCCACTTTTCAAATTCCGCCGAGAGGTTCATATCTCCACCCCGCAGCAGAAGAAACCGTCGTCGCTCAAAAGAGGCGTGAGCTCGGCGAGAGCAGCGTCGCGCACGGACGCCGCGAATTTAAGCGAGCTGTCCGCGCCCTTTTTAACGGTGATGTCGCCGGCCTTAAAGCTCTCGACGCCGTCCGAATTGCCCGCGCGGCGCACGCACAGGGCGTAATAGGCGAGTCCCGCGGCGGCCTGAGCGATTCTCACATCGTTAATGTCCGCATCGGCTCTTAATCTCGATTGTACGCGTTCGAGCGAGCTCAGGGCTATCCCGAGGCAGAGCTTTTCCTCCTCCTCGCCGATGTCCGTAAGCTGTTTTAACAGGGAGAGTACGCTCCACTGAGTTATCATGCTCTCACCCCCGCCGTCAGACGGTAAGGGTGCGGGCGGCGGAGTCGAATATCCTTGCAAAGCCCGCCGTCGAGCTTATAACCGCGCGCTCGAGCTGACGGTCAATGAGCTTGTCGTACTCGGTGGAGACGGGGCCTGTGGTGACCATTTCGAGGGCGCAGCTGCGGTCGATACCGATTATCTTGCCCGCAGGCACGCAGGAGCCCTTTATAAGATCTGCGCCGAGAGGAGTTATGACCTCGCCCGTCGCATGGAAATTGAGCCCTGCCGCGGCATCCCTGAACTCGGAGATACCGAGCATCTGCGCCACCTGCGCGGGAGCTGCGATAATCGTGTTGAGCTCATAGGGGTCGAAGAGGTTCCAGAAGTTGACAAGGTCGGTATAGGTGAGCTTGCCGGCTGATTCGACGGCGGTGTTTGCGGCGGCGTTATTGTTGCCGTCGCCGTTTATGAGCACATCAACAGCGTCGCTGAGCTGAGTGCGCGCGATATATGCGCCTATCTGACGCAGAGTCACCGTAAACAGGTCGAGACGCTGGAAGCGGACGGCCTCATAGGAAGCGACAAGGGAGCGGCCGCGCTTTTTCAGATGGACGAGGTTCTCCTTGCTCTTGACGCTGGTTTCGGGGATAAACGCGCCCTCGGCAACAACCTTGAGCTCCTTTTCGTCATCGCTCGGCTCGCAGGCTATCGAGCGGTAATCGAGCGAGTCTATGACCGTAGTCGACGCGACTATGCGCGGGAGGACATTCGCCTCCTGCATACCCTGCCTGACGGCGCGGGAGACATACTCGGGAAAGAGCACGGCGGAATCGGAGGTCTTGAAGAACTTGTCAACAACGTCGCTGCCCGCTCCGCTGACCTTGATATTAAAGCGCTTGAGCTGGCGCTGATATGCGTCAAGTCCCTCAAGCGCGGTACCGCTGTAATTCTCCGAGGGGTCTATCTTTTCGAGTGCGCCGGTGAAATCGCCGGATGCGTAGAGACCTTTTTCAAGTCTGATATTATCAAAAGCAGTCATATTATTCTCCTTTCAGAATCAGAGCATGAAGCTCACTGTTTTGGCGGCGGTGTTGACGTTGAGCACAAGATAGTTGTTGCCCTTTGTGCTGACCTTAACGCCGCCCGCTCCGTCCGCTGCGAGCGCAGCATAGCCGACCGCAGGGGCTTCCGTGCCCGTATAGGGCAGGGTGACCGCACCGCAGAGCTGAACGCCCGCATAGCCGCCGTTTACATTGACGCCGACACCGCAGAACTTTGCGTCCGCGCCCGCGGAAGAGACGGTATCATTTGCGCTGACCGCGACGGGCACGCCCGCCTTAAGTCCGCTTGCCGCCTTGAGAGTTAAAACATTCTCACAAAAACCTTTAGTTGAAACTGACATAAATATCCTCCTTTAAATTCTGAACTCGCTGTTGCCCGAACGGGCCTCGGTATTTTTGGGCGAGAGCTGGCTGTTGAGCTTTCCGCCGCCCGAAAACGCTTTTTTCAGCTCTCTGAGCTGCTCGAGACCGAGCGTGCCGCATATCGCTGAGAGACTCTCGCCGCGCATATCGGGCAGAGCCGCCGCACCCATGCGTATCACATCGCATATTAACTCCTCGCGGTACTCCCTGCCCTCGCGGGCGAGCTTCTCGAGCTCGTCTATGTAGCCGTAAAGTCCCGCCGCTTCGGCTTTCGTCAGGGTCATTCCCCCGTTGGCGCAGGAGAGGCGCTTGACGGTCTTTACGGTCTGCTCGTCCGCGCGGTAGGACTTCGTAACGCCCGCCGCCGGCTGGGCGGGGACAGCTACAAACGACCATTCGTAGGCGTCCGTCGGGTCGCAGAGTATCCTGTGGCAGAGCTTGCCTCCGTACTCCCTGCCCTTTATGTGGGCGCATGGCTCGGTTCGCCCGTCCTTGCCGCAGACAGAGCAAACGCTTCTGCCGACCGAACAGCCGACGCTCGTCTCTTTCTTTATCCCCGCGTCTATCTCCTCTATGAGCGCCGCATTCTTCTCGCTTCGCGGCATATAGGCTCTCGCGCAGAGCTTCGTATATTTTTCGCCCGCCGAGGTGACTTTGTTTTCGTCCGTCTCGACGCGGCAGGAAAATATCCTCGCCGTCTGATCTCTGCCGCTCATGCTGTGGTCGAATATCCCCGTCTTGCCGACAAAAAGCCCGGTTAACTTTTCGAGCGCCGGAATATCAAAGCGTTCGAAGTCGCGGTCGATCTCATTGTCGCAAAGCACGATGCCGAAGGTATAGACCTCCTCCGCCTTGAGCGGCTTTACGGTATAACTGTTGATAAGCTCCAGCTCCTGCGGAGTCGGAGCGCCCGAAAGAACACTGTTCTGCGTAATTATCACTCCCCGTTTTCAATCTCTTTCCTGATTTTTTCCGCCTGCGCCGCATAGAGCTCGGCACGCGCAAGCTCGACATTGTCCTGAAGCATAGCGTCATCCCACTCGACCTCCACCTGCGAGGGCGTTCCCTCGAGAAGCAGATAGGTGCGGCATATGCGCTCGACGACGGGAGTTAAAATGCGGCGGTATGCGTCGATTTCGCTGGTGAGCACGTCCGCCTGCTGAGCCGACATACGCTCCGTCGATGACCATGACAGGCCGAGCATAAAAGGCGGCAGTCCGGTTTTTGCGACTATCTGCTCGAGCATCTGACGCACGGGCACCTCGCTGTCTAAAATCTGATTGTCGGCGCCTATAACCTTTATCTGGACGTCGCCGACTGCGACAAAGTCCTTCACGGCGCCGCCCGTCTGCATGGCCTCGCTCCACTCCTTAGCCACCTGCATGGCGCGTTCCTTGGCATATGCGCGGTCGAGCGTGTCGTTCTGCGGCTTATATGTGACCGCAAAGCGGACGTTTCCCATGCGCTCCCAGTTGAGCCCGATCGTCTTGTAAATCTTCATGAGTATCCCGCTGACGAACGGCAGCCCCTTGAGCATAGAGCATCCGCAGACCTCGCCGGGCAAGGGATTCATCACGGACAGAAGCACCAGCTCCGGCCGCCTGACGGGCGACGGCATACCCTCGAGCGAAGCGGAGAAGATATCCACCCCGACTCCGTCCGCAGCGCGGCGAAGCTCGATGTTTTCAAGCGGCGAGTTAAAGAGCGCCGCTATATGCCCGTCCGAGTCCGTCACCATCTCGCCCACCGCCGTACCGCAGGTAAGAAGCTGCTCGAAATAAGTGGAGATAAAGCTTTCGAGCCCAAACTGGTTGCCGCCGACGGGGACATTGCGTATAAAATTGTCGAGCCTGTCCTGCAGGCGCTCGTCGGCGCATCTGACCTCAAAGCCGCCCGTCAGGCGGACGGTCTTGAATATTGCGGCGTCGATTATCGGCACGGCTTCGCGCAGAGCGTAGTAGAGCCGCGTCTGATTTCCGCCGAGCGGAGTGTAGCTGTCGAGCAGTCCGAGCCCCGACGCGGGACGCGCCGAGGTCTGCACCGCCGCAGGCTCGGGAGCGGTTTTCTTTCTTTTGAACGGATTTATTGTTATTCCTCCTTTTCATGACGGCCGACCGCCCGACCGTCATCTGCTCATGGCGAGCGCGAAAAAGCCGTCCTCCTCGTGCGCGAGCACTGTGGATACGAAATAGCGCACATCGTCCATGGCGTGGTCGTATTCCTTTCTCGGAGCATCGCGTGCGGCAGTGTTATCCCATCTGTAGAGGGAAAATTCCCGAAGGCAGTCCGTGCATGACTGCGAGAAAAGGATGCGCCGCTCCTTGAGGGCATCCGAAACGCGGCGGATGCCGTCTATAACGTCATTTTTTGCGGGCACGGCACGGAACCGCCCGTGGCGGCGGATACATTCGAGGAAGCTCGCGGCGGAGGGGTCTGCAATGACCGCCTCGATATTGAGCTCGCCGGCAAGCTGCTCGAGCGCGGCGTAATGCTCCTCGTCGGTACGCTGCTCGCCCTCCCTGCGGCTGTCGAAATAGTATTCGTTCAGCCTGTACCAGCGCCCGCCGTACTCGCCCCAGAGCCCGAATGACGACGGATTGACCGTGCCGTAATCGCAGGAGATGAAATAGCGCGACGGTATGCCCTCGGGCTCCGCGACATGGACCGAGCGCGAAAAGAACGGATAGACAAGTCCCTGCGCCGCAACCCATTTGCCCAGAACGAAACGGTCATAGAACGCGCCGCTGTAAAGGCTCTCGTATCTGCGCTTTATCGCGGGCGTAAGCGACGGGTTATCGTCCATGGTGAAATGGAGATACAGGCAGTTTTTCTCCGCGCTCTTTTTTATCCACTCCTCGTAGAACCAGTGCAGAGGCGTATCGGGGTTGCAGTTGAACCACAGCTTCGAGCCGTCGAGCGAGCAGCGCGCCAACGCCTGTTCGACAAACGAGCGCGGCATCAGAGCCACCTCGTCTAAAAGCACTCCGCCGAGCGTCATGCCCTGAATCAGCGCCGCAGAGCCCTCATCCTTGCCCCCGAAGAGGTAAAAGCGGTTGCGCCTGCCCGAATACTCTATCTCCACCAAGTGCTGGGACAGCTTTTCGCGGCAGTCGAAGCCGAGGCGGCGCAGCACGGGGAGAATGGGCGTTATGATATTTCTTCTCAGTGAAGTGACCGTCTTGCCGCACAGCGCGAAGGATGTGTCGTCAAACGCCGAAAATGCCCACGCAACGAACGAGACGGACATACACAGGGTCTTGCCGGAGCGCACGGCGCCGTCGCAGATTATCGCGTCAAAATTCCTGTCCGGGCTCGACGGGCACCACCAGGAGAGCACCCGCAGCTGTTTTTCCGAGAAGCTCTCGAAGGCGTCTTTTTTCTTACTCACGCTCATCATCACCGCCGCGCAGAGCCCGTGCGCTTCGCTCGAGCGCGGTCAAAAAGTCCGGGCTCTCACCTGCCGAGGCGGCGTTACTCAGCTCGCAGAGTCTGTCGAGCGCCTTGAGCCGGTCGAAAAATTTGACCTCTATTCCCCCGCTCTTCGGGCATTTGATATCCGATACCATTGTCAAATCCAGCTTTTCGAGCTCCAACTCGCAGGGCGGCTCGTCCGACAAAATGAGCCTCACCGCGTCCGCAACGCTTCCGAACGCGAGACGGCGGTAGCCCTCCGTGACCTCCGCCAGCTTCGCGTCGCGCTCGTTTTCGAGCTTCGCTATTCTTCTTTTTATCTCCGGCTCGGCGAGCAGCTTTATCGCAGTGCGCTCCGGGTGAAGCGAATAGCCCGCCCGCGCCGCCGATGCCCTCGGCTCGCGGGACGCGACGAAAAAGCGGCAGAAGTTCTCCTCCTTCGGCGAAAGCGGTTCTTTCTTTTTCATGCTCTCATCTCCTCATCTATATTCACGGGTGCTTCGGCGGCGGTGCACGAGCGCCCGTCACCCATAGCCAAAACACCCCGATTTTTTGCACAGCGGCGTGCAAAAAACAGAGGTGCTCCGTAAAAGTTCATATTTTGTTAACAATTGAAGAAGTAAAAAGTTTGTTTTTGTCTGTTTTCGGGCATTTTTCTGCTGTTTTTGCCCGTTTTCGCCGATTGCGTCCGATTACTAAAGATTTTTGCTCTATTGCTTGACTTTTGGCGCCGTCGGGTATAAACTATTGTAGGAATGCGAAAGCGCTTCCGTCGGAGCTTTTCCGGCGCAGATTTTTTTGAAAAGTGGTGAATTTTTTTGGGCAGCGACAAACCTAAGCCGCGAAGTTGGCAAACTAAAAATACAGCTGTGGGGTCACGCCCCGAAAAATTTGTCCGATAAAAAAATCGGCTCTTTTTGCGTGCGCCTCACAGAGAAAGAGGTGCAATATGAGCCGTGATATCCTGGAAAATATCAGCACGCTGTTGGCAGAGGGCAAGCTCTCCGAGCTGCGCGAACAGCTGTGCGACTTAAACGTCGTTGATATAGCGCAGGCTATGGAATCGCTCCCGGCAGACGAGCTGCTGAGAATATTCCGCATCCTGCCGAAAGACATATCGGCGGACGTTTTTTCTTATCTTGAGCCCGATTCTCAGGCGCAGCTTCTCAATCTGATAACCGATTCCGAGCTTGAAAGCCTGCTCGACGATATGTTTCTTGATGACACCGTCGACTTCCTCGAGGAGGTGCCGGCAAACGTCGTGCGCCGCGTGCTCGCAAAGGCGGACAGAGAGACAAGATGCCTTATAAACAGATTTTTGAAATATCCCGAAAACAGCGCAGGCTCGATAATGACTATCGAGATGGTCGAGCTGCATGACTTCTTCACGGTCGGTCAGGCCATTGATCATATCCGCTCGACAGCCGTCGACAAGGAGACCGTCTACACCTGCTTTTGTATCGACGACAAGCGCCATCTTATCGGCACCGTCGCCCTGCACACGCTGCTGACGGCAAAGGACAACGAGTTTATCCGCGACATAATGGACACCGACTCCCAGCTCATCTGTGTCAACACGCTCGACGACCAGGAGAACGTTGCAGACATCGCAAGAAAATACGACCTGCTCTCCGTTCCCGTTGTTGACAACGAGTCGAGGCTCGTCGGCATAATCACCATAGACGACATCGTTGACGTCATCGAGGACGAGAACACCGAGGACTTCGAGAAGATGGCGATGCTTCATCCCTCGGACGACAACTACCTCAAGACAGGCGTTTTCAAGCTCGCAAAGAACAGAATACTCTGGCTTTTGGTGCTCATGGTTTCGGCTACATTCACGGGCAAGATAATCGAAAACTACGAAAATATGCTCGCAGCGGTCGCGGGGCTTACGGCCTGCATACCCATGCTCATGGACACGGGCGGAAATGCCGGAAATCAGGTTTCGACACTGATAATCCGCGGACTTGCGCTCGGCGAGATACGGCCGAAGGACTATCTTAAAATCGTATTCAAAGAGATAAGAGTCGCACTTATCTGCGGACTGACCCTCGCAGCGGTCAACATCGGCAGAATGTTCCTCTTCTCCTCCGGCGGAATTTCCGTCTATCTCGTCGTTTCGGCGGCGATGGTCTGCGCCGTGATAGTTGCGAAGATAATCGGCTGCACCCTGCCTATTATCGCAAAGCTCGTAAAATTGGACCCCGCGCTCATGGCGGGACCGATGATAACGACTATAGTCGATATGGTAACGCTTATAATTTACTTTGCACTCGCAAAGGCGTTCCTCCTGTAAAAAAATTTCCTCCGTGCTTTTTTGTACGGAGGATTTTTTCATTTGTATTCACATTGGTGCGCAGGTCGATACCGAATCCAAAACATCTATATCTTTTTGCGTTGCCGCGACAACGGTGCGTCGGATCGGTGCAGCCTCTCATAAAAATCTCATAAAAAACGCCCCGCACTTTCGTGCGGGGCACCGAACTTCGCCGATTACTTGCTGAGCTCTGCGAAATACTTAATGGTTCTGACCATCTGGCTGGTGTAGGAGTTCTCGTTGTCATACCACGAAACAACCTGAACCTCATACAGATCGTCGGCAATCTTAGCAACCATAGTCTGAGTTGCATCGAAGAGAGAACCGAATCTCATGCCGATAACATCGGAGGAGACGATGGGATCCTCGTTGTAGCCGAAAGACTCGGAAGCGGCAGCCTTCATGGCGGCGTTGATGCCTTCCTTGGTCACGTCGCTGCCCTTAACAACAGCGGTGAGGATGGTGGTGGAGCCGGTCGGTACGGGAACTCTCTGAGCGGAGCCGATAAGCTTGCCGTTGAGCTCGGGGATAACAAGGCCGATAGCCTTAGCAGCGCCGGTCGAGTTGGGAACGATGTTGGCAGCGCCTGCGCGGGCACGTCTCTTGTCGCCCTTTCTGTGGGGGCCGTCAAGGATCATCTGGTCGCCGGTGTAGGCGTGGATGGTGGACATGATGCCGCTCTGGATGGGAGCGTAATCGTTAAGAGCCTTAGCCATGGGAGCAAGGCAGTTGGTGGTGCAGGAGGCTGCACTGATTATAGCGTCGTCGGCAGTGAGGGTGTCCTCGTTAACGCTGAAGACGATGGTCTTGAGGTCATTGCCTGCGGGAGCGGAGATAACGACCTTCTTCGCGCCTGCGTCGATGTGAGCCTGGCTCTTCGCCTTGGAGCAGTAGAAGCCGGTGCACTCAAGAACAACATCAACGTCGAGCTCGCCCCAAGGAAGATCCTTGGCGTTGGGCATGGCATAGATGGTGATCTCCTTGCCGTCAACTATGATAGCGCCGGGAACCTTGACAGTCTTGCCGTCCTCTTCATACTCAGCAGCCTTGAAGTCTACGGTGTGAAGATTCTCGCCTATTCTTCCGCAATAGCCGCCCTGAGCGGTATCGTACTTGAGAAGGTTTGCAAGCATCTCGGGGCTGGTAAGATCGTTGATAGCGACAACCTCATAGCCCTCTGCGCCGAACATCTGACGGAATGCAAGACGACCGATACGGCCAAAGCCGTTAATAGCAACTTTAACTGACATTTGAATTCCTCCGTTATTAGTATAATTGGTTATTGGTTACATACCGCATATATTTTAGCCGTTTTTGTCCCCATATGCAAGCAATTTGATAAAAATTTACAGATAAGAGAAAAGTTTCGTTAATCTGCCCAAAATATTGTTTTTCAAAGCCGCAAAGGACATAATACTGCCGAAAAAACGGCACCGGTATTTTAGCTTTTGGGCATTATAATTTATCTGCAAACGAAAAACCTCCCCGCTTTCAAAGCAGGGAGGCAAAATATCGTTTTTTGCGGATTACTCCTCTGCGGAGTTGCCGGCAAGCATGGAGACAGCCGCCTGTAACTGGGTGTCTCTGTCCTTTTCGAGCGTGCTGAGATTCTCTCTGAGCGAATCGGCAAGAATTATCTCGGTATCGGGGGTCAGCCCGTTGCCGTCGAAGCTGTCGCTGATATAGGGAAGCATCTTCGAGGTGGTCAGCACTATTGCGCCGCCGTCGCTTAATTCAAAGGTCTCCTGCACATCGGCTCTGCCGGCGGTCTTTTCGCCGATAAGGAACGCCTTGCCGAAATCCTTGAGGTCGCAGGCGAACAGCTCGCCGCAGCCCGCAGTGTCCGAATTTATAAGTACCGCCATGGGCATGATTATATCCTTTGAGTCGGAGCTGTAGGTCTTGACGGTCTTTCCGGTCTTGTCAACGAGCGTCGCTATTGCCTTGTTGCCCTCGGTAGCCGTCGGAACAAGGAGGTCTATAACGCGGCAGGTGTACTCGACGGTTCCGTCATAGGTCGAGCGCACGTCGAAGATAAGGCTCTTTGCGCCCTCTTTTTTGAGCTGAGTTATAGCCTTTTCGAGCTGGTTTAAGGTGTTCTTGTAGAACGCGGATATCTTTATATATCCGACCGTACCTATAAGCTCGTAGCTTACGGTCTGATTCGTGTAGCCGAGGACGACGTTGACGGATTTGTCCACATCGTCGCGCCTGTAAGTAAGGCTGACGGAGGTCAGCTTTATGCCGCTGAGCTTGCCCGCCATCTCGGCGCTGTTTTCGGCAGTTACCGTGTCGTCACCTATGGCAACTATCCTGTCGCCCTTTTGAAGGCCCTCGGTCTGCGCCGGGGAGTTGGGATAGACCTCCGTTATGAGCAGATATCCGCTCACGGGGTCGGTCTCGACCTCAACGCCGATACCCGCGCTGCGACCCTCGAGCTTCGAGGAATAGAGCTTGTAGGCGTCCGCGTTCATATAGCGGCTGTACTTGTCGCCGAGGCCGTTGATATAGCCGTTTTCAAGGTTTGAGTCAAGCATGGCTTCATCTATGTCGCCGTAATACTTCGAGCGCACGATCTTGTCGACCTCTTCAACCGCGTCATACATCTGCGCGCGCTTGGGAAGGTCGGTTATCAGCTTGTTGTACATACGCTGAGAGACCGACATGGTTATTGCAAAGCTCGCGGTTACACTCAGAACAATGAGCGCAATTGCAAGTCCGAGCGAAATTTTCTTGTTCATTTGCTTTCACGTTCCTTCCTGCCTGAAATCAATTCGGAGGCGTGACGAAATTCAAGGGATTGAGCCTGTTGACTACGCCGTTTTTGACCTGCATGACCTGGAAATGGACATGGGGGCCGGTGACATAACCGGTGTTTCCGATATAGGCGATGACCTCGCCTTTTTCAACATACTGCCCCGCCGAGGCGATTATCTTCGAGCAGTGGCCGTAGTATGTTCTGTATCCGTCTCCGTGGTCTATCGTGATATAGTTGCCGCCGACGTCGGAATAGCCTCTGACGAGCACCTTGCCGCTCTGCGCCGCAATTATATTTTTTCCGTAGGAGACGTTGACGCCGTTTTCGCGCACGACTATATCGATAGCCGGGTGCATGGTGTAGGTTCCGTCACCCTCGGGGTCGTAGTATCCGTAGCCCGCGGATATGTAGGAATTCTTATACGGAACGGGCCAAAGCATCTCGCCGTTGTCATTGTAATCGTTGTCGCCGCCCTGGGAGCCGCCGCTTACAAGCTGGTCTATCTGGCGTTCAAACGCCGCGCGCTTGCGGTACTGCCTCTGCAGCTCCTGCTGATATTCGGCGCTGCTCTTGTCGAGCGAGGTCATAAGGGCGGATATCTGGCGGTAGTTTGCGTTATATGCGCTCTGCTTTGAGGACAGTGTCTTGTTCTTGCTGTCGAGCTCGGACTTTTTCTCGACCAATAACGAGCGCTTCTCCTCGAGAGCCTTCTTGTCCTTGTCGAGCTCCGCCTTGGCGGCGTTGAGCTCCTCTATCTGCTTTTCGAGCTTTGAAATGAGCTTGTTGTCGTTTTCGGTGACGCTCGCCAAAAGCTGAATACGCAGCAGCAGAGACGATATACTGTCCGATTCGAGGAGTATCTCTATCCACGAGGACGAGCCCGCCATATATGTGGCGCGCAGTCGCTCGGATATTTTCTCCTGCGTCGCGGCAATATCCGCGTCTATCTTGTCTATCTTCGACTGGGCATCGGCTATCTTCTTGTCGAGCGCCGATATCTCCCTGTCATAATCGGCTATATCCGCATTGAGCACGGAGAGCTGAGAGTTCAGAACGTCGAGCTGGCTGCTTATCGCCTCTGCCTGAGAAGAGAGCAATTTCATCTTCTCCGCGTTCGACGCCTGCTGATTCTGGATATTTTCGAGCTTTTTCTGATTTGCTTCAATCTCTTTTTCGAGCTCGTTGTAGTCCTTTTTTAGATCATCGAGACTCTTTGCCTGAACCCTCGTCGGAAAGACTCCGGTCACAAGCACGAGCGCCGCGCAAAGAACAAACGCCGCCGCTCTTTTTAGCCATGTGTTACGCTTATTCTTCATCTACTATCGCGAACTCCTTTTCCTTGAGATATTTTGTTATCGACACCGCGCTGCCTATCGCGCCGGCGAGAACGCCGAGCACAATGAACGCGGCGAGCAATATCAGAGCGTATTTGCCGAACGGGGCGACTCCCGCCATGCCTATGCCGGCGAGACTCTTGACGAGCGTTCTGCCCGCCAATTCATATATGCCCCAGACGGATAGCAGTGCGAGTATGCCGGATATAACGCCGAGCATCATGCCCTCTATCATAAACGGCCAGCGGATGAACCACCTCGTCGCGCCGACGCTCTTCATGATATTTATTTCGAGTCTGCGGCTGTCCATCGTTATTCTTATAGTATTGGCAACGATGAAAAGCGAGACTATCAGAAGCAGCGCTATCATGCCCACGCTTATATAGCTGACCGTGTTTCTGAGCCCCGCGAGCTGCTTGGCAAGCTGCCTGTTTTCGCGGACATGGAGCACATTCGGAAGCTCCGATATGCGCTTTACCGTATCTTCAAATTTATCGGTATCCTTTAAAGAGACCTCATATGCATCGGGCAGCGGGTTTTTGTCCAGCCCGTCGAAGAGCACGGAGCTGTCCCCCATCTCGTCCTTGAGCTGAGCGAATCCGCTCTCCTTGCCGACGAATTTGCAATCGCGGACATTCGAGAGCCCTCTCAGATTCGAGCCGAGCTCGTCGGTCTCAGCCTGAGTGGCGTTGTCGTCGACGAATACCATTATAACATTCTGATCCTCGACGTTTCCGATGAACATATTGATGTTGACCGTTATCATAAACGCGACGCCTATCATCACCATGCAGCTGAACAGCACGGAAATCGACGCTATGCTCATAAGACGGTTGACATAGAGGTTTCTCATTCCCTCGCGGGTGAGGTAACCGAGGCTTCCGTTATTTTTCATCGCTCTCGTCCCCCTCTCCGTCCTCGAGGTATATCGAATAATCGGCAGCGACGGAGGAATATGAGGTGTCATATTCGCTCCCGTATTCCGCCTTCTCTTTTCCGAAGCTCTCGAGAGCCTGCCTGTAAGCATCGTCGGCGGCGGTCTCGTTGGCTATCTCCGCGGCTTTTTCGGAGAGCTTCTCGGGCTTGCCCGCCTCCCCGTCCTCGTCGTCGAGGTACTTTGTCGCAAAGCCGTCCACCGGGCGGCCGAGGGAGCCTTTTATCTTTATCTCGCGGTGAGCCGAGTTCTTCATCTTGCCGTCCGCCGCAACGGTTCCGTTTTCGAGCAGAATAACCCGCTTGTCATACATACGCACAAGATTGTGCTCATGGGTGACCATAATGACCGTCGTGCCCTCGCTGTTTAAGCGCATGAGCAGGTCGACTATCTCAAGGCTCATTCGCGGGTCGACATTGCCCGTGGGCTCGTCCGCTATTATGAGGTCGGCGTTATTCGCAAGGGCGCGGGCAAGAGCCACGCGCTGCTGCTCGCCGCCCGAGAGTTCGGTGGGATAGCAGTTCATCTTGTCCGTCAGTCCCACTATGTCGAGCACGAACGGAACGCGCTTTTTTATCGTATTCTCCTTCGCGCCGATGACGCGCATGGCAAAGGCCACGTTGTCGAACACGGTCATCTTGGGTATCAGGCGGAAATCCTGAAAAACTATGCCCAACCCGCGGCGAAAATACGGTATTTCGCTGCGGGTAAGGCTGCTCAAATCTTGGTTTTTAATTATGATTTTTCCGTGCGAGGGCACTTCCTCACGCATCATAAGCTTGAGGAAGGTGCTTTTTCCGGCGCCGGATGCGCCGACAACAAAGACGAATTCGCCCTTGTTTATCTTGATGTTGACATGGTTTAGAGCATGTGTTCCGTTCTCGTAGACCTTGGAAACATCTCTGAATTCAATCACACTTTTCACTCCTATATAAAGCGGTATCCCCCTCGCGTCTTTATACTGACCGTAAACGCCGCAGATCAGTACTTAACGGGCTTTGCATCGAGATACTTCTTGACCATAAGAGCCACCTTGAAGACGATAGCGTCGTCGAACTCGCGAAGGTCGAGGCCGGTGAGCTTCTTTATCTTCTCGAGTCTGTAAACCAGCGTGTTGCGGTGGACAAAGAGCTTGCGGGAAGTCTCGGAAACATTGAGGTTGTTCTCGAAGAAGCGCTGAATGGTGAACAGCGTCTCCTGATCGAGGCTGTCAATCGAGCCGCGCTTGAACACCTCGCTCATGAACATATCGCACAGCGTAGTGGGAAGCTGATAGATAAGTCTTGCTATGCCGAGATTGTCGTAGCTGACTATGGTCTTTTCCGTGTCAAACACCTTGCCGACCTCGAGGGCTATCTGAGCCTCCTTGAACGAGCGGGCAAGCTCCTTGACGCCCGTGACGGTCGTGCCTATGCCGACATATGCGTGGATATAAAGGTCAGTTGTCAGAGAATCGGAAATGGAGCGCGCGAGCTTCTCGAGATCCTTTGTCTCGATATTGCTGCGAACTTCCTTGACGAGAGCTATCTCATTCTCGTTTATGTTGATAACGAAATCCTTGGTCTTGTCCGGGAACAGATTCTGGATAACGTCGAACGCCGCAGAATCGTTATGCTCGGTGATTCTTATGAGAAGAACGGTGCGCACGGCATCGCTGTTGAAGCGAAGCTCACGCGCCTTGATAGCGATGTCGCCGGGAAGTATGTTGTCAAGAATAACGTTCTTGACGAAGTTGCCCCTGTCGAATTTCTCGTCGTAGCACTGCTTGATATTGCTCAGCGCCACGCAGCAGATATCCGCATATTTGCCTGCAAGCTCATCTTCGCCGTCGATGAAAACAGCATACTCTGCCTGCATATGAGAGCCGAACGAACGGTAGGTGCAGCCGTTTAATATACGGTCGCCGTCCTCTGAAAAAATCTGCGAAGCGTTCGAGATAACCTCGCCTATTTTGCCCAGCTCGCTGCAGGAGATTATAGTGCCTGTCTCGTCGATAACGCCGATCGTTCTGTCAACAGCGTCGCGCATCTGATGAATGACACCCTGGAAAAGCCTGTTTGACATAGTATCTACCCCTATTCTGAATAATTTCAACTTCTGCCGTTTTAGACATTTTGACAACTGCGCTATAGACATTTTACACAATTATACGCTTAATTGCAATACATACGGGGCTAAAAAATATGTAAAATAAAGGATTTTTTTCAAAAACAGGCGAAAACGCATCTGTTTTTATCTATTTCCAACAAATTTTATGATTTGCTTTTAGTGGATTTGATCTTTGGTCATTTTGTCCATAGAATTCCACATAGGGGGTATCGGGTGCTTTTCTCCGCACGATTTTTATGGTATAATGAGCCGAGAAAGCGAAAAAGGGGCGCAAAAATGGAAGGCAGCATACTGAGAGCATACATATCGGAGAACATCGAAAAGGCTCAAAGAGAAAATATTCCGTCGGCGGTATCGAAATTTCTCGATTCCGCGTCTCTCTCCGCGGCGGCCGCCCTCGCCCGCTCGACTGCGGGCAGATTCATCTTCTGGGGCGGCTTCGAGGGAGCGGAGCGCGTTGTCATGCTCAGCGTCCCCGATTATATAGACAGCGACGACCCGAACGAGATTTTCACAGTCTATGCGGACGGCTGCCCGCTGAGCGCCGTGAGAGTAGAAAAGGACAGGTTTTCCGACATAGGCCACAGGGATTATCTCGGCGCGGTTATTGGGCTGGGACTTACGCGCGAGAGCGTGGGCGACATCTGCGTTCACAGTGACGGCTGCGACATCATAGCCCTGCCGAACGCCGCGAAATATATTGAAGAAAATCTGACGGGCGCGGGACGCGCTACGCTCAAGGCTAAACAAATCCCGCTCGGCGAGGTCCGTGCGCCGCAGGTAAATATACAGGAAACGAGCATCACCGTTGCATCGCCGCGACTCGACGCAGTAGCGGGCGAGATATTCTCGCTCTCGCGTTCGGCGGCGGCGCAGGCTATAGCCTCAGGTGCGGTGACGGTAAACGACGAGCAGGTATTGAAAGCCGACCGCCGCCTCTCCCCAAAAGACAAAATCGTTCTGCGCGGCAAGGGCAGAGCGATTCTCGGCGAAGAGTTCACGCAGACAAAAAAGGGCAGAGTCAGGATAGGGGTCAAAAAATCGGTGTAAAAAAGGCAATGAATCAATTCCGCCATGCATATTATCACCATGCGCATCATTTTTAGTTGACATTATTGCAATAATGTGCTATAATAATTACAGGAGGTGATTCCAATGAATGAATAAACGACTGAATTAATTAATTCATTCAGTCAATTAGATTAATAAGTTAATTGGTTTGCAAGGTCGTATGTATATTGATATTGAGTTTGCAGTGTAAGGAGTGAATATTACTAATGAAAAAGTGTTTATCGATTATTCTTGCCTTTTTTGTCCTTTTTTTCAACTGTACACCGGCTTTCTGTGTTGCAAAAAACGACAGTCAGTTAATTGCTTTATCAGACATACATTCAATTGCCCTCTCTGTTCCTTCTTCCTTTACCATAACAAAAGATTGGCATGACATTTCAATCACTAAAACAACGCCTTTATACGATTTACGTAATCACATTGTTGCATACTGCGTAGATATAAGAAATAATAAATCCAACAGCAACGCCTACATAATAATAAATGCATATTTCTCAGATCACCCTATATTACAATATGCCCCAGAAGCCATATCACCATATTTCAATACATCAAACAAGGCAGTCTACTTACTTGCTGGCACCTATTTTTCCGAGATAGATGGCAATATCAAAAATTTAATAACAAACGAAATCGTTTCAAAATCTAAGCTATTATCAGATTTCAGTTCTGTAACATGGGTTAATACAAACCGCATGACACCATCTTATAACGACAGCTCTCCTGCCTCAACCTTAGGATATGATACTCAAGAAAAAATCCTCACAGGCGTACCAAATTGGCAATGGACTCGCGGCTGCACGCCGACGGCAGTTGGCATGCAACTTGCCAATCTCTATCCAAGCCTGAACAACACAAATACTATCTCTCTTTTAGCCGATGCATATCATACTACATCTTCTGGAGACACATATGATGGTTTTGTTTCAAGTGGTACCAAAAAAGTAATAAAGAATAAGAATCTAGAAGTCCCATCATACTGCGATTTTACAAAAACCGTTTGTAATATACCAAGAACCGGTCCAACTCACAATCCATATTCAACATATAGAAGCGAAATTAACGCCAATCGCGCAGTTGTTATCGGCTGTTCGGGTGCATCAGCAACTACTCCCGGCTATCCAAATGGATTTAAGGATCATTCGATTACCGGCATCGGATATTCATATCAAACAGCAGGTGGATCTTCAAAATACGTTATAGTATACACAACAAGTAAAAATGATGGAAAAGTATATATAGATATAGAATCCGGAGCTTTAGGAAAATATGCGTGGTTTATTGTCAGAAAATAAATATAAGCGGAGGTACGAATTATGAAGAAGCGAGGCAAAATCGCTGCCGCTGCGGTGATGATTCTGCTTGCGGCGGCACTCTTATACAGCGTCTGCGCGGGAACAGTAACGGTTGCCGGGCTTCACGGCGCGGCGGATATCGACCCTGTCAAGGTTGAGAGAATTGAATTTATCAAAAACCGCGAGACACAGCAAGTTTGGCGCAGCGAAGATTACGGCGTGCGAAAAAGCGTATGCGATTTTCTCAATAACGCGCATTGCACAAAATCGCTTTCACCGACCGCATACGGCGGCGAAATGACCGTAAACATCTATTTCCGCGAACCGATAAACGGGGCAGAATATGTCTCGGTATCCCTGCAAAGCAAAAATGTGATAAATGGTTCGAGATTTGCGGGCGCAGATTCGCCGATGCGAAACTACAGAATAATCTTCGGAGGCTACTCCTTGGAGGATTGGGACGCGATACTGCAAAAATGCGAGAGAGTAAATTGAAAAGTCATACCGACTTACCGTATATTTTTACATCCAACCCTCAACGCAAAAAGGAAAATCCTGCCTGAAGCGCAAGCTTCGGGTAGGATTTTCGGCTTATTCATCCGTTCAACGGACGGTTTGCGGTTTGTTTTTACTTTTGGAGCTCATACACTCTTGTCTCGTTATACACATACTCGCTGAGACAATAAAGCTTTGCGTCGCTGAGTTTTCCGTTTTCGAACCACAGCTCAGCGACAACCGGATAATATATCTCGTCCGGCTCTCCTCTACCCGCATGACTCACGCGGCAGTATTCACTCTCCTCCCCGTTTTTAAGCGTCAGGAATCTCGCGAATATATCGCCGTCCTCTCCGGCGAGCTTTTTCATCACCTCATCCCGACTGTCGCCGGCACGGACTGTTTTGAAATTATGATAGCAGTCTCTTCCGCCGCTTCCGCCGGAATGGTGATCCGGGACATAGCCGTATTTGTCCTTGACGGCGGCTCCGCTTCCGACTCCCTTGGATTCTACGCAGCCGTCGGAATCGGCTCTGAGATAAACAAAGCCGTTGCTGCCGTTTCGCCCGTAAATGTCGTTGTCGTCATAGAATATGTTCGGATTGATAAACACGGTATAGCCCTCGTCTGTAACCGTAAGCTCAAGCTCGCCGAGCGAATATTTCAGACGCTTGCTCATTTCCCTGCTCTGCGTTTTGCGGTATTCGTCAAACGGCATATAGCCCTGAACGCGAAGTCTCCGCACCGCCTCGTTGTAGTCCATGCCGAGGTCTATAGATTCGAACGCCGCTTCGCTCTGCTTGCATATCCCGTCCGAGGTCTCGAACTTTTTTCCGTTCATTACATACTTATAGCTCCTGTAAAACTCCTCCGTGCCCGTGTACATAAAAGTCAAGCCTATCGCCGCCGCGCACAGGACGGATGCCGTTATTATAATGCCTTTTTTGCTCTTTTTCTCCGGCGTGCCTTTTTTCCTGAGCTTTATAAACAGTATAAGCGACACCAACGCGAGCCCGATATCAAGCACGATACCCGCTATAAAAGAAGTATATTCATTGACAAGTTCTTGCTCGCTCGCAAATTTATATGTAATCAGCGAAGTTGTTTTTTCGAGCAGGAACCCGATATCACTGATGAGCGCATATATCGTAGGCTGAGAATATCCGCTGTAAAGAATGGTTGCTCCGGACAGCAGGTGGGCTATTCCCATCGCGAGCAGCGTCTTTTTCAAGCCCTTTCTGTAAATCACCGCCAAAGCAAGTGACATAGCGAACACAATAACAAAGCTCACAAAAACTTCATACGCCTGCGGGCTGCCCTTTGACTCTACCATAGTGACAAATATTCCGCACGACACAGCCGTAAATATCACAAGTATTGTCAGCACGAATGCCAAAATCGGCATCCATATTTTTTCGCCGTAGACTTTCTCGAAATCCTTTTTTATCATCTCGGTCACACCTCCGTCGTCGCCCATGTCGGCCAGCGCTTTTTCGACGCTCTCGTCTTCGCCGTAGCCTATCTCGGTATAAAATTCGATGTGGTCTGAAATGTGGTTTTGCAATTCCTCGCGGATGAGCATTTTTCGCCTCTTTGAAAGCCTTTCGGGGACTACCGAATCGAGATAATCTTCTATTCTTTTGTCCATTCTGTCACCGCCTCAGACTGCCGAGGGCGCTAACCCGCTCCTTATCACCTTTTCGACTGCGCTCGAATACGAATGCCAGTCCTCGGTCGATTTGTTGAGCATTTTCAGCCCTCTGTCGGTGATGTGATAATATTTTCGCCGTTTGCCGCGCTCGCCGTCCTGCCAATAGGACTTCACGAGTCCCTCCTGCTCGAAGGCGTGGAGTATCGGATAGAGCGTACCCTCCTTAAACGAGAACACAAATTCGCTGCGCTGCTCTATCTCCTTTATTATCTGATAGCCGTACATATCCCCCGTTCCGAGGACGGAGAGCACAAGCAGCGAGCTGCTGCCCTTTGACAGCTCCTTTCGAATGTTCATATCGAAGCCTCCTTTTAGCATAGAGTTTCTATACATCGGTGTTCTATGTATATAGCATAACATTATATTTCTGTTCTGTCAAGGAAGAATTTGCAAAAAATTTTGCCGCGCCCGAAAAGCGGTCTACCCGCTCCCGGACACGGCATTTTCGTTTGGCTTTGCGGTCAGTTATAGACCGTTCTCTTTTCGCTTATGATATTTCCCGCCACGGCAAGCACAATACCCAAAATGAGCAGGGGCAGGCAGCTTTTGAATATCAGCTCGGACGAGACAAGCCCGGACGACATATAGAACATCGGCACCTCTCTGTTGATGCAGAGCATATAGTTCGCTATCAGATACAGCACGCCGCCGAGGATACTCAGCGCCGCGGATTTTGAAATGCCGATAATAAAGCCGCACATTCCGAAAAAGAACACGCAGGCGGGGATTATACGCACAAATTCAAAGGCGAAATCCGGCAGGAGCAGACACGATGCCGCCATCATGATTGAAACGTTCAGGAGCATCGCGCAGAATATAACCGCGCAAATCGTGCGTGCGCTCACCCTTTTGTTGACGAACAGCACTTCGTTGCCCTCGGATTCGTTATACTCCCTGAGCACAAAAATAACATCCCATACGGAGAAAAACGGTAATATCACCTGCGACATCTGCAACAGATAAACCTCTATCATCTCGGGCTCGGTGCCGTTGAAATGCATGGAGCAGAGCAGCAGCGGATAGAGAACATCGAACAGCACGAGCGGAACAAACCTCACCGCGCCCACGTTTTTCAACGACAGCCGCACAGCCGTAAAAACTGCGCTCATATGTTTTTGGTTATGCATATGTATCCGTCCTCAACGCGCGGAGATACCGACGCGGCGGCAGGCTGAGCCTGCGCCGAGAGCACGGCGGTCATCCGCTTTGAATCGCGCTCAAACTGGCGCTGAATGAAATACGGCTCCGAAAGCTCGCCGAGCCTTGAATCCTCGATTTCATAGACCTTGCCCTCGGCGGCGGTTTCTATTTCGGCGCATGTGCCCTGCGCCGCCACGGTGCCGTTGTTTATTATCACCAGCTCGTCGCAGAGGTTTTCGACGTCCTCGACAATGTGCGTGGAGATGATTATCGTGCGCTCGCCCTCGAGCTTTGAAACAATATTCTTGAAGCGCAGGCGCTCCTCCGGGTCGAGCCCGGCGGTCGGCTCGTCGAATATAATGATATCCGGCTCGCCGAGCAGAGCCTGAGCCACGCCCAGCCTGCGTATCATGCCGCCCGAAAGAGTCTTGACCTTTTTGTCGAGCTTGTCCTGAAGACCGACAAGCTCGATATATTTTTTCGCCTCATCGCCGATTTTTTCGCGGCTGACGCCCTTGAGGTCTGCGAGCATCTCCATCATTTCAAAGGCGGTCAGCTCTTTGTATAGACCGAATTTCTGCGGCAGATAGCCTATATGGCTCTGAAAGCTTTTGTCCTTTGAAATATCGCTGCCGTTAAATTCGATTTTCCCGGCGCTCAGCGGATAGAGTCCCGTTATGCAGCGCATAAGCGTTGTCTTGCCCGCGCCGTTGGGTCCGAGGAGTCCGTATGTTTTTTTATCGAGCTGCAGATCTATCGATTTCAATATTTTGCTGCGGCCGAAGCTCTTATCCACCGCATAAAGTGAAAGCATAAAAATTCCCTCCTCAGTCTGCGTCGGCGTAAAACTCGCTCACGGTTCGTCTGTCGTTATGGTCGTTCAGATACTTCGACATTCTCTTGAGTGCCTCTTCTTCGCCGACACGGTTTATATACTGTATGAAATCATATGTGCTGTAGCCTTCCTCACTGCCGTTTTCGCGCATAAATTCTCTTGTGCTCTCATTGCCGTTGGCGTAGTTCATATAATTTTGATACACGTCAAACTTCCAAGGCTCAATGCTCTGATTTTTATAGTCTTCATCTATTTGCAGTATTTCCTTGGAAACAAGATAATTGTCAAATTGGCAGTAACCGGTATACCCTCCGTTGCTTTCGATACTCGGGATAATTATTACTGTTTTTATGTTGTCGGGAAGCGTCTCGGTCGAGCGGTATTTGTCGAAGAATTTCGCGCGCTGCTTTTCCTGACCGCAATAGAAATGAAGATAGGGATATACCATCTTCACTCCGTCCTTTTCATAGCAATCGTAGAGACCGGAGACGAGCGTCACGCCTGTCGTGCTGCCCTCAAACTCGTTCTTTCCCGTCTGCTCAAGTCCGCTGTATACCGTCTGGCTGCTGTTCACCTTAACCTTGAAGTGGGTCGGCTCGTCGAGCATGAAGCGATATATTTCCCCCATTTCCATGTTATATACCGGCAGCGAGCCGCTGTGCGGATAATACGGGAAATATCCCGGCAGGAATAAACCCTGAATATTGGAATAATATTGCGTTGAAAAGCCGCTGTATTTGAGCACTATCCTGTCAAGGCTCTTTTTCTCCGGATTGAAGACGGTGAAATGATCTCCGTCCTGTTTGAAGCGAAGCTTGTTTCCGTCACCGTCCCGAACGGAGCTTATTTTATATCCGTGATAGAGCGTGAAATCGTACTTTTCAAGATTCGGCTTGTCAACGGTTATCGCCGCCCTGACGTGCAGATTATTGCCGACCTTTATTTCCAGGTCGTAATCGGTCACATCAAACTCTTTTTCAAAACGCGCCCACTCTTTGTTCGCGCCGTCCTCATCATAGTCGTCGGAATAAAAGTCATATGCCTTGTAGTAGTATTCTTTATCGCCATATTCCATGGAATATTTCGGGTCATCGCTCCCAACTATGACTCTCGAAGCCGGGAGCTGCGACACAACGAGAAAAGCGAGCGCGAGCGACGCAAAAACGGCGGGAGCCGCCCGGAAGCGTCTGTTTCTCTCCCCGGTTTTCAGACTTATCACAAAAAGGGAGAGCAGCAGCCAGAAAAGCGCCGTCAGCCAGCGATATGGCAAAACAGACTGGCCGAACGCATAAACCGGTTGATAGTTGAGCGCCGGCGGAAAGATATCAAACAGCCGCAAAAGCGGAAAGATATTTATGCTGACATTGCGGCTGAATTCATAGAGCATCTCGCCGAGATAATTTGAAAGCGGCGAGCCGAGCAGCACAAAAAGCACGAGCCCGAGGCAACCGTTTATTCTGCGGAAAAGCAGCGACGCCGACATACCCATGGCTGCGGCGCAGCAGGGAACAAAAAAATGGCTCAGCAGCATATTCAGAACGGTCTGGATGATAAACTTGCCGTGCCAACAGTTAAAGTGTCTGTATTTTATAAAGAGGAGCAGACTCCATATATTAAAAAAGGCAAAAAATATCAGGATGATGACGACAAAAATCACACCCTGCGCCAGAAATATCTTTCTTTTTGCATGAGCCACCGTGTTCATGCACTCGTCGAGCTTATATCGGCGGAGCTTGTAGCTCATCTCAAAGGACAAAAACGAGAAAACGGCGAACGAAGCGAGAGAAAACTTCAGCGGTATATCGAGCGCGCCGAGAGCCGCATCGTCATAGAGGTGGCTTATCGCCCTTGTCATCTGCCATGCCGCTGCGCCGACTATCGAAGCAAAAAACAGCGACAGAACAACAATCATCTCTTTTGAACGAAAGAATATCGCTCTGACCTGAGAAAGCAACTTCTTATCAGGCAAGGTTATACCTCCTATTCAATTGTAAAATAAGCACGGTGCCCGCCCGAAAGCGGGCACTCATCCTATTTATTTTTTATACATGCCAAATGTATCCTTCACCCTGGGCACCTGAATTCCATGCACCATAAGGTTTCAGATAAAGTTGCCATGAAACCTCTTCATCAAATCGTGTTGTCTTTTTCATTTCAATGTAATTGTCGGCTTTAACCTTTATCTTCAAATCATATTTCCATGAGTTGGAGCTCGCATCAAAATACCTCGAGCATGCTGTCATTGGGTGATCTGATTTTTTATTTGTCTGGGCACCTATGTATTTAAATGTGCCTACGACCGTTTCTGAATATGAATAATGTTCATTGCTCTTCAAAACCGCTGTTTTCGATCCAGCAGGGACGCTGTACGCAGATGCACAAACAGCTCCTATTGAAGAAACCAAAATGAGTGTGAATAAAACTGAAACGATTCTTTTTAGTACCTTTTGCATTACAAATCTCCTTTTCTTAACATTGTTGTTTTTGTGCTTTGCCAACTAAAAAGAGCTTCTGAAGCTACACCTCCTGCCTTAAAGAATCCTCACTCTTTTATGTCACTCCTATGTGCTTATAATATCACAAAACATCTGTTAAAGCAATAAAAGTATTCAAAATTTCCTGCTTGCGGGAAAAATTTTTTGAAATAAGTTTGCCGCCCGTTTTCACGCAGGCGGCATTTTTAACATCAAATTTTATTCTATAACAACTACGGTGTTCGGCTTCACTGTCAGAATAAAGCTGCCGCCGTCCGAGGCTGTTGTCTCACGGGGCTCCATGTCGTGCTCCTCATCAAGTATATAAATGGTATATAGCCTGTCTTCACCCGTTTCGACCTTGAACGTGCGCGGCAGAGGCGCGGCGTCGTCTGTATAGTATGCGATAAGCAGCATTGACCTCTCCCCGTCCGTCGCGGCGGCGGAATAGATATCCGGCACATCGCAGCTCAGGGCGCATTCATCCCGAAGCGAGAGCAGCTCGCCCCATGCCTTAACGGAGTAATAGCCCTTTAATCTGTCCAGCGTACCCTGCTTGAACAGCCCGTTCATGCTCGAATTTATCCGCGCGTCATAGTACATGAGCATATCGGTTTTTTCACGCTGGCAGGCGCTCATAACGGCGGCGATAAACGCGGCGCCCTTCAGCGAAGCCTCGGTTTCAAGGCTGCGCTTCCAGTCGTCGCCGCTCCAACCGCAGACATAGTTCCACTCGTTCAATATGCTCTCGGTGTCCGTGTAGCCGTGGCGGTCGAGCATGGCGCGGTGTCGGCGCGCGTCGGACGTGAAATCGCTTACCTTCGACCCGTAGCAGTGCCACGAATAGAAGTCCATCGGCACATTTTCTTCTCTCATCTTTTCAAAGAATGCGTCGAGCCATTTTTCATTGTAGCCGCAGACCGCGGGTCCGCCGATTTTGAGCGACGGGAACCGCGCTTTCAGATACTTCGCCGCCGTTGCAAAAAAGTCATAGAACTCCTCGGGCGTTCCCGTCCAGCACTTGTCGTTGAAGTCCGGCTCGTTCCAAATCTCCCAATACTCAATACCCATGTGAAAGCCGTTCGCCCAGCCCTCGTTCATGTGCATTATGATATGCTCGCAGACCACCGCCCATTTTTCGTAGTCCTTGGGCGGCATCACGCCGTAGTGCTTCGGCCAATGCTCGATTTTACTGCCGAGGCGGTAAAACACCTTTGCGCCCGCGCGCATAATCGTGCCGAGATAAATATCCGTCAGCGTGAAGTCATAGGACTCGGGCGAATACGGGTCGGCATCGAAATCGGTGAATATATTATGTATATCGACCGTGTGCTCTCCGCCGTAGTCGTAGCATATGGACGAGTCGTGCGTTCTGGCAAACGGGATGTTCGCCTCCCTGAAGTCCGGCAGATTCGTGAGATTCTGGTCGCCGTTGTCCGTATATACGGGGCCGTTGTTGACGGCGTTCATCGGCTTTATTTTGCCGACTGTTTTTTTGAAATTCACTTCAAGCTTCATAAGTTCCTCCGTCAAATCTCGAACGAGAGCTGCATATCCCCGCCGTAAATTACCTTTACTTTAACGGGTCTGTCGCTCTCGACAGTTATTTCGGGCTTCTCGTCTTGGGATTTTCTCGCCTTGCACATTAGGGTGACGAACGAATCCCTGCCGACGGGCAGCTTCTTTATTCCGTGCTCCTCGAGCCTGTTCACGCGCCAGACTATCTCCGACTTTTCGGCGGAGACTCTGATTCCGAGGATGTACTCTATCAAAACGGTTATAGGGAATATGCCCGTCCAGCCGACAAAATCCTCACGCGCGGGGTCGCCGCGGTCGGCAGTCTCGGGGGCATAGTTCTCCCAGAAAGTGCCCGTCTTTTTATAGACCTCGATGCAGTTTTTATAGCAGCACTCGGCTATCTCTTTTGCAAGTTTCTCTTTTCCGTTTGCGGAGAGCCCGCAGAGTATCATATAATCGGTCGGCGCCCAGACTCCGCCGTTCCAGTAGCCGCCCGCGGCCTTGTAATCCGGGTGATCCGCTGAGAGCGCGGGGACGCGGTTTGGGCGGTTAAATTCATTTTTATCCTCGAGGTGTCGGCAGAGCGCGTCCACCCTGTCGGGCGGAGCAATTTTTGCGATAAGCGCCCAAAACGCAGCGACGGTCTTTACGGCAAGGAAGCTTCCGTCCGCCTTGAGGTCATAATAGAACCCGTCTTTTTCGCTCCACATCTTCTCGTTGACGAACCTGACGAGATTATCGTATTCGTCCCTGAGTGCGTCAACGTCGTCGGTGATGCCGAGCTCCTCCGCCATCATAATAAGATATTCGCAGCTCATCGCCGCCTGAAGTGTCGCGTCTATCCAGGACATATAGCTGTGGTGGAAGGTCTCGAGCATCCAGTCCTCCGAGTCGGGAATGAGACTGAGATCGCAGCGCGGCAGATTGTCCATGCCGCAGCCCCAGCCGCTCGACCAATAGCTTCCGTCCTTCCAGCGATGATAATTCTTGAGCCAATGGTGGAACGAGAGCAGCGGATAATAGACTTTTTTGAGCCTCTCCTTATCGCCGTAGTTCTTATAATACTGCCACTCGCACCACGCCATTATCTCGGGTCCCGTGCTCGTCGGGTCGTGGCGATAGAATCGGTCAACGCCGTCTAACTCGTTTATCTCGCGGCAGATGAAGCCGTCCTTGTGCTGCTTGCAGTAGAAATTGTCGAGCGTTTTCTGGAAGCAGTGGACGCTGTCGCCGTATTTCCCGAACATGAGCATAAAGCAGGAATCCCACATGAAAATGTGACCGTTAAAAGCGGCGTCGATATAGGGCGAGACAAAGCCGCTCTCTTTCGTCGGCTTGCCGAGGTTGCGGAAAGCTATCTCCCACGCCTTATAGTAGGCGTCTATTTCATCGCCGTGACCCGCCCACACGGGCTCGGGCAGTCTGTCCCTCTCGTTCTCAAAATCCGGCAGCGCCGACATATCGGGCTGCATGGAAACAAACTCGTTGAGCTTCGCATACCTGTCCTCGACATATCGGGTGATGGGTTCTTTCGCATTTTCCATAATTTTGCTCCTTTCAAGCGATTTTTCCGATGCAATTATATCACACTTTATGTTTTTTGGGAACAGTTTTTGCGACTTCTGTTTTTACCCCGTTCCACGAGGTCGGGCCGAATAGCCTCGCGGCGAACCACACCGTGTTCATCATCGGAAGCATGGCAAGCTCCGCAGTTATTATAGGCGGAACAGCGTAAAAAAAGTAAAGCTCAAATCGCATAAAATATCAAAAGCCGCCTGTTTCTCCGCAGACGGCTTTGCTCATTCAATGTTTTCTATATACCTACACTTCGGGAAATTTTCGCATCCTAAAAAACTTTTCCCGCTGCGTTCTCCTCTTTTTGCTGTTCTCAATACCAGCTTGCCACCGCACTGTGGACAAACAGTGTTTCGCCGCGCCGTCTCCGAAGATTCGGTATAAGTCGCGCAGACATCTCCGGCAGGCGCATTTTCTGCGGCAGGTGCGGAAATCCCGACGTCGTTTTTCATCTCTTCTATCTGTGCTATGTGCACAGCTTTCTGCTCGCCGGAAACTTGAGTCAACGGATAAAGCCTGTTGAAGATATCGTCTATCTGCTCCGCCGTGAGCACGACTTCCGCTTTTTTAACTCTCGCCGCAACATCGGCAGCAGCATCCTTTCTGTGCATAACAAACTGGTCGCGCGAAGTCAGTTTTATATCCATAAAGCGGCACCTGTCGCTGAATACTATGTAGGACAAAAACGGCTTTTCGTCGTAATCCGCAAGAAATGTTTTCAGCCACTTTATATGGCTGCTATTTTGAAACACGGGGTTATAGAACTTGTGCTTCTCGGCTCTGCCGCCCGCATTCAGGCTCTGAGTCCAATATTTTCCATCCGCGCTGCCGAATATCCAACCGCTGTAATTCTTAGATTCAAAAACATATATCCCCGTCTCGTGCAGCATAATGACATCGATTTCGGTCGTCTTTTCATCTGTTTTTGGAACATAGCAGTTGAACAGAAACTTTTTATATCCGCCAAGGTTGCACAAATGTATAAAAGTATAGTACTCGCCGAGCCTGCCCTTGTCGTGCACGAGAGCTTTGTACGGCAGAGCGGTTTGGGCATAGAAAACGGTCTTTTCATATTTTTTGCGTCTGAATGCTTCGGCTGCCTTCCTGATAACAACAGGCAGCGCAAAAAGGAACAGCAGTATCAGAATATCGGAAATTCGCACTCCGGCGATAAACTCTGCCATTTCATCCCCTCCATTATATCCACAGTGCCATTTTATCACATTGCAAATATATGTCAAGGATAAGATAAAAAAACGCCTCAATGACAATTCATCAAGGCGTTTTCTGGTGGACGCTAACGGACTCGAACCGCTGACCCTTCGCACGTCAAGCGAATGCTCTACCAGCTGAGCTAAGCGTCCGTTTGAGCTGAATTTTTCGGGTTTCTCCCGTTCAGCAGAGCCTATTATATATGAACGCCGCGCGAATGTCAAGCATAATTTTAAAAAAATTGATTTTTTGCAGACCGCCCGCAGAAGTGCTCTTTGCCGCCTGCGGGCAGCTTTATTTGAACACCGTGTCGAGTATCAGCATCGATATCACTCCTGGCACTCCGAGCAGCGCCCCCGCGCCCAGCGACCAGCGGTTGACGGAGAGCTGTATGCCCGTCGCAAGTCCCGTTATGTTGACGGCGAACAGCGCCGCCAGGCCGCCCAAGGCATTGAGAAAAAGCGCCGAAAAACCGCGCCTTTCGGTCACGGCGAACACCGTTATCGCAAGCGCTGCCGCCGCGGCAACAATCACTAAAACCGTTTTCATTCCCGTTGACATGGCTATCCCCTCATTCCTGTTTGTAGCAGACGGCTATATCGCTGCTTTCAAGTCCCTCCTGCTTTGCGAGCTTCAAAAGCCTGTGGTATCGGCGCTTGAGCGATTCTATCTCATATATCGCGGCTTCTACCGAGTCGTCGTCCTCGCCGTATTCAAACCGCAGATATGCCGCGTCCATCTCCTTTTTGAGCGCCCTTATGTCCACAAGCAGCTGTTCCTCCCTGTTGGGGGCTTCGTCCGCCTTTTTGAGCTTTCCTCCGAGCAGATATTTGAAAGCAGTAACCATTTTTTCGTCCTCCCGGTATTATTTGTATAGCAATTATGGGACAAATATGATAAAATAATTCAGCAGGGCGATATTTTTTCACCCGGACGCAAAAATATATAATGACGCATATATAAAGGAGAATCGCTTTGAAGCTTTATCCCATGGTATTGACGCCCTTTGTCTCGGAGACGGTCTGGGGCGGGCGCAGACTCATTGATGAATATTCCGTCGTCACCGACAAGAGAAACGCCGCCGAGGCGTGGGTCATGTCCGCGCACAAAAACGGCAGCTCGACTGTAGCAAACGGCGAATTTGCGGGAAAGACGCTGCGCGAGGTATATCTCGCCCACCCGGAAATAGGCGGCAAAAACTGCGCGGGCTTCTCGGATTTTCCCGTGCTGATAAAATTTATCGACGCGGCGGCCGACCTGTCGGTGCAGGTGCATCCCGACGATGCCTACTGCCTGAAAAAGGGCGCGGGCGCGGGAAAGACCGAGTCATGGTATATTCTCGACTGCGAGCCGGGCGCGCATCTTCTGCTCGGCTTCGAAAAAGACCTGACCCGCGAGGAGTTCAGACAGTCTGTAACAGACGGCACGCTGACCGATTATGTGAAGAAGGTCCCGGTCAAAAAGGGCGACTTCTTCTTTATAGAATCCGGCACGCTCCACGCGATATGCAAGGGTATATTGCTCGCCGAGGTCCAGCAGAACTCGGACACTACATACAGGATATACGACTACGGACGTTTGGGGCTTGACGGCAAGCCGCGCGAGCTTCACGTTGAGGACGCAGTGAACGTCACGCACACGGGCGTATACAAAAACCCATGCGTCCCCGAAAAGGACGGCAACGTTACAAAGCTCGTATCCTGCCCGTTTTTCACCGAGCGGGTCATTGATATTGACGGCTCTTTTGAGGGAGACGCAGACGAAAAATCCTTCGTATCGCTGCTGATCCTCGACGGCTCCGGCACTCTCGAATGTGCGGGCGAGACACTCAAATTCTCAAAGGGCGGCAGTATTTTCATTCCCGCAGGCTGCGGAAGCTATAAAATAAACGGAGAAGCAAGGGCTCTGGAGACGAGGGTCTGATATTACACATGGCAGTTTTAAGCGTACAGAATCTTGACATGGAGTTCGGCGAGCGCACGCTGTTTTCGGGCGTGAGCTTTGAAGTCGGCGAGCGCGATAAGATAGGCTTTATCGGCTCTAACGCAACGGGCAAAACGACCCTGTTCAAGCTCATCACGGGCGAGCTTGAACCGAGCTCCGGCGGGATATATCCCGGAAAAAACATAAAAATAGGCTACCTTGAGCAGCACGCCTGCGCGGGGAGTCAAAAGACGGTCTATGACGAGATGGAGAGCGTGTTCGAGCCTCTTATGAAAAAAGAGAAGCGGCTCGAGGAGCTCGCCGACCTCATTGAGGCAGGGCGCGGGGATATCGACGCGCTTATCGCCGAGCAGAACAGGCTGCACACCGAATTTGAGGACGAGGGCGGGCTGACCTACAAAAGCCGCACCCGCTCCGCGCTGACGGGCTTAGGCTTTTCGGAGAGCGATTTCTCGCTCCCCTGCTCCCTACTCTCGGGCGGTCAGCGGTCAAAGCTCGCTTTGGGCAAGCTGCTTTTGAGCGCGCCCGACCTGCTCCTGCTCGACGAGCCGACCAACCACATAGATCTGACGAGCCTCGAATGGCTCGAAAGCTTCATCAACGACTACCGCGGCAGCGCGGTCATAATAAGCCACGACCGCTATTTTCTCGACAAGGTGACAACTAAGACCATGCTGCTCGAAAACGGTAAAATCGAGATGTTCAACGGCGGCTATTCCCGCTTTCTCGAGCAGAAAACCGAGCGCGACGAGATAGAGCGCCGCCACTACGAGCGGCAGATGGACGAGGTTCACCGCCTTGAGGGTATCATCGAGCAGCAGCGCCGCTGGCGGCACTTCATAACGGCGGACAGCAAGCAGAAGATGCTCGACAAAAAGCTTGCGGAGCTTGACGCGCCCGACCTCTCGGCAAAAACTCTCGGCTTCTCCTTCGGCGAGGTCGAGCCGACCGGCAACGAGGTTCTCAACGTCAGAGGGCTTTCAAAGTCGTTTGACAGCAAAGATCTTTTCAGCGGAGTCGAGTTTCAGCTTCGCCGCTTCGACCGCGCATTTCTTCTCGGTCCGAACGGCTGCGGAAAGACAACTCTTTTAAAAATACTTATCGGCAAGGAGAGAGCCGACTCCGGCTCATATCTCTTCGGTGCGGGCGTTCAGTTGGGGTATTTCGATCAGACGCTCTCGTCTTTAGACGGCTGCAACACTGTCTTAGACGAGATATGGAATCTCCACCGCGACTTCACCGAGGCACGAGTGCGCACTCTGCTCGGTCAGTTTTTGTTCTGCGCCGACGATGTTTTCAAGAAGGTCGAGACTTTGAGCGGCGGCGAAAAGGCGCGGCTGTCGCTGCTGAAGCTCATGCTCTCGGGTGCAAACGTCCTGCTGCTCGACGAGCCGACCAACCACCTCGATATCCCGTCGAGAGAGGCGCTTGAGGCGGCTCTGCTTGATTTCGGCGGCACTATGCTCGTAGTGTCCCACGACAGATATTTTATAAACAAGCTGTCCACCCGCGTGCTGTCTATAGGCATGGGCGGCGCGGAGAGCTTTGACGGCGGCTACGACGACTACGCGGCGAGAATCGCCGAGCAGAGCGCGGAGAAACCGAAAACCGCAAAGACCGTCGGCAAGGGCGGCGAGGACTATAAGCGCCGCAAGGAGCGCGAGAGCGAGCTGCGCCGAACGGCGACCGCCATTAAACGGTGCGAGGAGCGGATAAACGAGCTCGATGAGCTGATAGCAAATACAAATACGGAGATGTCAACTCCCGAAACGGCGGCGGACTACGCGCGCGTCATGGAGCTGACGGAGACGCTCGGCAAGCTAAACGGCGAACAGACCGAGCTTATGCTTCAGTGGGAGGAGTTAGAAAACAGAAAAGCGCAACTTGAAGGAGAGGAATGATATGAACTTCGGCGAACTTTTCGGCAGCGCCGAGTGGGTGACCTGCGAAAGTGGCTGCACCTCGCCCGTAATAAAGGGCAGCTTCTTTATCGAAAAGCCCGAAAGAGCCGAGATTACCGTCTGCGGACTCGGTTTTTTTCGCCTGTGGATAAACGGGCGCGAGGTGTCCGAGGACAAATTTGTCCCCGTCAACAGCCAATACTGCAAGCGCAATCTGACGGCGTTCGAGTACCCCATAACAGACGAGCTGTCCTACCGCACATATGCCGTGAGATACGACATATCAAAATTTCTTATCGACGGCGAAAATGATATCCGAGCTGTTCTCGGATGCGGCTGGTTCGCACAGAAAAAGCGCGACGCCGAGGGGTACACAAAATACGGTGACATAAAGCTCTGCTACAAAATCGACGCCGAGGACAGAGACGGGAAATTATACACTTTCGTCTCCGACGAAAAGCTCCTGTGGCGGCAGAGCCGCATAACAGAGAACAACATATATTTCGGCGAAGCTCACGACATGGATTTGTCGGACGAGCTGACGGCGCGGGACGGCTTCAAAAAAGTCATTAAAGCGCCCGCGCACGAGACGGAATTTTTCATTCAGGACTGCCCCGCAGACAGGGTGACGCGCATAATAGAGCCGAAAAAGCTCGCTGACCTCGGCGCGGTTTCCGTCTACGACATGGGCGAGAATATTTCGGGCTATCCCGTTGTCGCGGCGACGGAGGACGGCGCTTATATAACCGTCCGCTGCAGCGAGGAAATAAACGCGGACGGGACGCTGAATTTTGATTCCTGCGACCCCGGGCAGATTCAGTGCGACGAATACCGCAACGCCAAAAAGGGCGAGGAATGTATGCCGTGGTTTACCTGGCACGGCTTCAGATATTTCGAGCTGACGAACAACGCTAAGCCCGTGCGCTGCGAGGTCGTCCACTCGGACTGCGCCGTTACCTCGGCGTTCGAGTCGGACAGCGAGATGCTCAACTGGCTCTATGACGCATATATCAGAACGCAGCTCAGCAATATGCACTCGGGTGTGCCCTCCGACTGCCCGCACATAGAGCGGCTCGGCTACACGGGCGACGGTCAGCTCTGCTGCGAGGCGGCGATGATGCTGCTCGATTCGCAAAAGTTCTATCAAAAGTGGCTCGAGGATATCTCCGACTGTCAGAGCACGGATAACGGCCATGTTCAGCACACCGCGCCCTTTATGGGCGGCGGAGGAGGCCCCGCGGGGTGGGGCGGCGCGATAGCGGTCGTGCCGTATGAGATGTATAAGATATACGGCGACAGGGAGACTTTCCGCCGATATCTGCCGAAGATTTTGCGATATTTTGATTATCTCGACTCGCGCAGCTCCGGCGGGCTCGTCTGCCGCGAGGAACAGGGCGGCTGGTGCTTAGGCGACTGGTGCACGCCCGAGCCCATAGCGATTTGCGAGCCGTTCGTCAACACCGCGCTCTACGTAAAGCAAATGCTGATGACAAAAGAGGCCGCTGAGGCTATCGGCGAAAATGAGACGGCTCAGATGCTCGGCCGGCGCATAGAGGAAAAGCGGCAGGCTATTCTCAACGCGTATTACAGTCCGCAGACAGGCTCTTTCATCGGCGACGTGCAGGGCGCGAACAGCTTTGCAACCGACATCGGGCTCGGCGGCGAACGCGCCTATGAGAACACGCGAAAAAAATATTCCGCCGCGGACTCTTTCGATACGGGCATTTTCGGCACGGATATTCTGATCCGCGTGCTGTTTGAGCGCGGGGACGCAAACACGGCTTTCCGTCTGCTGACCTCCGAGGGCAAGGGCTCGTTTTATAACATGAAAAAGCAGGGCGCTACCACTATATGGGAGAACTGGGACGGCGAGCGTTCTCACAGCCACCCGATGTTCGGCGCGGCAACACGCTATCTGTTCTCGTTCATCCTCGGCATCACGCAGGAAAAAACCTCGGCGGGCTACGAGCATATTTTAATAGCTCCGCAGATACCCGACGGGCTTAACTATGCGAGCGGACACATAACCACGGTACGCGGCAAAATCTCCGTCACGTTCAAAAGGACGGAGAGCGAAGCGGACTTTTATGTAACCGTTCCGCAAAGGGCGCGGTTCACTTACGGCAGCGGCTGCGAATTTGAGCTTCGGGATGGAGAAAACCATATACATATAGACTTTGAGGAGTAAGACATGGCCATAACAATCAAACAGTACAGCGAAAAATACCGTGACGACGTGCGCAACGTCTGCCTTGACACGGCGGGCAGCACCGCGCGAGAGGAGAAGTCGATGCGCTTTTTGCTCGCCACGTTCTGCGACTACTATATCGAGCATGAGGCGGAGCACTGCTTTATCGCCGTCGACGAAGATACCGACACCGCGATAGGCTATATTCTCTGCGCACCGGACTATAAGAGATATAAGCGGATATTCAAAGCCGAATATCTTCCCCGCGTCAAGGGCTGCAAGAAAACGGACGTCTTGGAATCGTGGGCTTCCGTTTACGGACCCGCCATATTCGCAAAGAGCTATCCCGCGCATATGCACATAAATTTAGAGCCGGGCTATCAGCGCTGCGGGCTGGGCACTAAGCTCTTTGAGACGCTTATCGCGCACTTGAGGGAGCTCGGCAGCAAGGGCATTATGCTCGTCGTCGACTCATACAACACCAACGCAATAAATTTCTACAAGAAGAACAAGTTTGATATCATATTCCCCCTGCGCACCTGCACGGTCATGGGGCGCAGAGTATAAGAAAGCGGTGAAGCTATGAAATTGGCCGTTATCGGTACGGGCTGGATAGTCGGGAGCTTTATCGACGGGCTGAAATTCGCGCCCGGCTTTGAGCTCTTTGCCGTATACTCGCGCTCGCGCGAACGCGGCGAAAAATTTGCCGAGGAAAACGGAATAAGCGAGGTATATACTTCGCTCGACGAGCTCGCCGCCTCACCCGCCGAGTGCGTCTATATTGCAAGCCCCAACGCCCTGCACTATGCGCAGAGCAAGCGGCTGCTCGAGAGCGGGAAGCACGTCATCTGCGAAAAGCCGATAACCGTGACGCCCGCCGAGTTTTCGGAGCTCTGTGAGCTTGCGGACAGAAATAAGCTCGTCTACATCGAGGCTATAATGTATATGTATTCGCCCGTTCGCGCTAAGCTGCGCGAGGCTCTCGACGATATCGGCAAGGTTTGGACAGCGCACTTCGACTTCTCGCAGTATTCGTCGAAATATCCCGCCTATCTTCGCGGCGAGCTGCCGAATATTTTTAACCCCGCAATGGCGACGGGCAGCCTTATGGATCTCGGGATCTACTGCGTGTATCCTGCGGTCGATTTATTCGGCGAGCCGAAAACCGTCTCGGCGGTATCGTCTTTTCTCGAGAGCGGAGCGGACGCGGCAACCGCCGTCTCCATGCTCTGCAAAAACACCGCGGTGACAATGACGAGCTGCAAGACGGGTCAGGACTACGCGGGCTCGCAGATAATCGGCGAGCGCGGGAGCATAAAGATAGGCTCGATTTCAAAGCTCACGCAGGCGGAGCTCATCATGAACAGCGGCGAACGACGCATAATCTGCGGCGACACGCCGAAGGACGAGCTGATGGGCAACGAGGCGCGCGCGTTTTACGAGCTTATCGCAAAGCCCGAAAAGAACAGCGAAAAATACAGAGAGCTGCATGAAACGGCGCTCTCTGTCAGCCGCACGATGCAGCGAATACGCGAATCGGCGGGAATAAAATTTTAACGGAGGTATTTACCATGAAGTATGTTAAAACAGGCGACGTTCTCGCAGTGAGACTCGACCCGGGCGAGGAGATAATCGCCTCGGTGCTGAAAATAGCGAAGGACGAAAACATCCGCTTTGCGGAGATTTCCGCCATAGGCGCGGTCGGACGCGCGGTGTTCGGGCTCTATGACCTCAACGAGCAGAAATACCACAGCCTGACCTTCAACCAACCGCTCGAGTTAGTCTCGTTAAACGGCAACCTCAGCCTCAAGGACGGCGAGCCCTATCTCCATCTTCACGCCGCTTTCGCGGACGAGGAGGGCGCCGTGATAGGCGGCCATCTCAACGAGGCCGTCATCAGTGCGACCTGCGAGATGTTCATTCGAACCTTTGATATGGACATGGGCAGACGCATAAGCGAGCAGACGGGACTCAATATTTTCGACATCTGAAAAAGCACTCGGGGAGCCGGTTTTGAGCCGCGCTCCCCTGTTTTTTTACCGCAAGACGTAAAAATGCCGCAAAAAAATTAATAAAAGTCCGAAAAATATCACTATAATTCTCAAAAGTCATTGTAAAGTGAATAAATATCACATATAATTGTTCTCAGTCAATATGTTCTGAGGGTGAACAAATGCGGCAGGTAAGGTTTGACATCGTCGGCGGCGCGAGCCGCCCGACGGACTGCGAAGAAGAGGGTGTCGGATATGCGTCAATATCCGACGCCGAGTGCGCCTGCGGAGAGCAGGGCTGCCCGATTTCTTCGGGCTCGCGCGTTTCATACGGCATAGTTATGACCGTCACGGAAAACGGCGGCAGCGAAACGGTAAAATTCCCGGACATATCGTTCAGCGAAAAAAAGCTCAGGGATTTTGTCGCCATGCTTGAGCGCAACGGCGTCTCCCCCGTCCACGTGGAGGAAATGATAGACGATTTCTTCTATTCGGGATAGGCGCGGCAGGCGAAAAGCCGTGTTTTGCGATTTGCAAGACACGGCTTGTTTGCGGTTTAACGGAAGTTCGCAACATTATTTTTTTCATAACGGTATTTTTCAGATATCGGTCAAAGGCGGCATATTCCTCTGCTGTAAGCGAACGGTCAAGAATTTTCAATTTTTGGTTTGTCTCTGAAGCAAATTACTGTTGACTGATTATTGTAAATATGGTACAGTATTATTTGACTGAAAACGGATTTTCAATATGAAATCCACAAAAAAACGGAGGGGTTACAAAAAATGCCGAATCTTATCAAAAAAATCACATCCACCCCGAAGGGCTGGTCTACAAAACCGAAGGAGAGACTGAGCTACTATCTCTACTTCTGCGGACAGAATGCGATATATAACCTTGTCGCCTCTTTCCTGACGACCTATCTCATGCTCTCTATCGGCGGACTTGTCAAAACTGCGGGAATCATGCTCGCGGTCAAGGTATGGGACGCGGTCAACGACGCTATTTTCGGCGTGCTGTTTGACAAGGTAAAGTTCAAGAGCGGCAAGAAGTTCATTCCGTGGCTCAGGATATCGCTCGTATTTATCCCGCTGACCACCGTCATGCTCTTCGCCATTCCCAACGGCTTCAGCGAAAACGCGAAGCTCGCCTGGCTCACCGTCGCATACATACTTTGGGATACCGCCTACACCCTCTGCGACGTGCCGATATTCGGTATCATCACCTCGATGAGCGAAAACATTGACGAAAGAAACAGCATTATATCCTATAAGCAGATTTGGTCGGGCGTGGGCTCGGGCGTTGCGCTCATTCTCGGCACCGTCCTCGTCGGCGAGCAGGTCAAGCTCAACTACACGGTAGTCGCAATAATCTGCGCCGTGTTCGCAATTATCACGATGATCCCCGCCTGCTTCAAGCTTGAGGAGCGCTTCGGCGGAGACAGGGATGAGGATTTCACGATCAAAAAGATGTTCAGCTATCTCGTTCAGAACAAGTATCTGCTCATCTATTACATAGGCTATTTCTTCTATTCGAGCGCCAACGTCTCCGGCTCGCTCAACCTTTTCGTCTCGTTCTATCTCTTTAACAACTCGCAGTTTTCGCTCGTCGTTCAGGCTCTGAGCCTTGTTCCCGCGGCGATATTCTCGTTCCTCGTGCCCCACATGGTCAGAAAATTTGACAAGATGAAGCTGTTCAGAGTCTGCACTTTGGCTACCGTTATTTTAAGCGTCGTCATGTGGCTCATCGGCTACAACTCGATGATAGGCTTCATCATCATCTCGATACTGCGCGCGGTACCCATGGCTATTCTCGGCGTCATGCTCTTCATGTTCACGCCCGACTGCGCGGAGTTCGGCAAATTCACCTCCGGCATCGAGGCCAAGGGAATCACCTTCGCGATTCAGACCTTTATGGCCAAGCTCACAGCCGCTGTCTCCGGTGCGCTCGGTATGTTTATACTCGGTCTCAAGTCCACCGGCTGGGTCAGCGTCGAGGGAGCGCAGAACTTCGCAGACCTCCAGGGTGTCACCCAGACAGACCATGCGAAGGCCGTCCTGTGGTTCATCTATGTTATGTCCACGGCGATAGGCTACGCCATAGCCTATGTCATCTGGACCCGCTATAAGCTCACCGACAAGGACGTTCAGACCATGGCGGACTGCAACAGCGGCAAAATAACCCGCGCCGAAGCCGAAGAAAGACTCGGCGGAAGATACGACAAGAAGTCGAAGAAATAATCTGCGACACAAACAAAACAGCAAGTATACAAAAGGTCACAATTCGCAACCGATGCGGATTGTGACCTTTCCATTTATTCTTTTTACTCTTTTAAATATCCTCTGCTCACTCGCAGTGCTATCAAAAAAATGTATTGCTTCCCAATAGTGCCGCCGTTGGCGGCATAGGGTCGTCGAGTCGCCGACCCCTACAGGCTCATCAACACAAATCACCCAGACGTTCAACAGAAGTTATACATTCGGGTATGTAATTAAACCTCGGCGGAATGCCGCCTTTCAAATACAGTATCACATATAAAAAATCGCGCAGAAACACCGCCATAATTATATATACTATAATATCTTCTTATTTCTGACTTTCTTCATTTTATTTATCCCGCTTTTTTTCGATCTCTTCAAGAAGATCATCGCTTATATTGACCTGCGGGTTATATTTTTTCGCCAAATCGCAAAGTTGAGTGACAAGCTTCCAATAATGCGACATAACCTGGGTAATCGGGATGCTGCCCGGCATATTCTTTGCACGCACCACAACTTTATAGATTCCGAGCAGAGGCATCCGCTTTGAATCTATAGCAAGAATATTTTCATAACAAACATTCATATTTATCGCCTTTTTGCCCTTTGTGACCCTGAATGAATTGAATTTTGCACATCTCTCACCGAGTTCGACATATCGGTTAAAATACTCGGCAAAAAAGACCGCGAAGAAAGCAATCATCAATCCGATTCCGCCGACAAGTGTCCTTTTAAAGCTGTCGGTATCATAGCGTCCGCGCCAAAACAGCAGAGCCATACCTATGCCGATTGCAAACAGAACAACCTCCTGCAAAAACAGAATCGACTTTTTGTATTCAGATTTCATTTTATTTCCCTCTATAAATGCGCATTAGCGGGAATATCAACCGTAATGCTGCCGATTGATATTCCCGCACATCAGCCAAATCTCTTTTTTCAAAGCCAGCGTAATATTTTATCAGAGCACTACTTCTCTGCCCGTCCTGGCGGACTCGTAAACTGCGCAGAGAATCTTTATCATATCAATTCCCTGCTGCGGCTTGAAGCACGGCTCGGCGCCCTCGATGACCACATCGTAGAAGTGCCTGAGGTTTCTCGCGTGCTCTCTGTCGGTAGCGTAGTTAGTCGGGATAACATCGAGGCACTTGCCGTATTCCTCGGTGTAGAATTCGACCTCGCCGTCCTGCCAATTGAGTCCCGCCTTCGTGCCGCGAAGCTCGACAAAGCGTGTCTCTTTCTTGACGTTCGACGCCCAGCTGAACTCTATCTGGAGCTGCGCCCCGTTATCGAAGTGGATAGTGCCCATCGCAAGATCCTCAACGTCAAACGTGCCGTCCTCGACCTTGTCGCCGAAGTCGGAGTTCACGGAGTCGCTGACGTCGTTGTCGGCAAACTTGCAGTATGTGCTGCCGGTCACGGCGACGGGAGTCGGGCTGCCCATGAGCCATATCGCAAGGTCTATCATGTGAACGCCGAGGTCAATGAGCGGGCCGCCGCCGGACTGCGCCTTGGTGGTGAACCAGCCGCCCTTTCCGGGGATTCCGCGTCTCCTCTGCCAGCCGCAGCGTCCGCAGTATATCTCGCCCATTTTGCCGTCGTCAATGAACTTCTTCGCAAGCTTCGACGCGTCGGTAAAGCGGTTGTTTCTCATGACCATGAGCGTCTTGCCCGCAGCCTTAGCGGCGTCATTCATCTTCATGACCTCTTCGACATTGACAGCGTCCGGCTTCTCGCAGAAAACGTGCTTGCCCGCCTTGAAAGCGGCAACCGCGATTATCGAGTGGAGATAGTTCGGGGTGCAGATATCGACAGAGTCTATCGTCTCGTCCTTGAGCAGCTCGTTGAAATCGGTATATACCTTCGCGTCGGGGAAAAATCCGTCGCGGCACTCGACCGCCCTCTCCTCGATTATGTCGCAGAGTGCGACAACCTCAAGGCGATCGTCTTTAAGATAGTGCTCGCGGTGAGCGCCGTTGAATATTCCGCCGACACCGATAATACCTACTCGCCATTTTTTCATAGAAAGACCTCCAAAAATGTATTTCATACGAATTGATTTTAACATAACAAGAAATAAAAAACAAGAGCGGCGGCCTGTACGAAATGCCGAAAAAACAGCTTTATTTTTAGTTGATTTAACAATTTGATTTGTGATTGACAACGGAACGGCGGAACGCCTTATGACGCTCCGCCGCTCCTTGCTTTTATGAAATTGTGTTTTGCAAATTAAAGCTTATTTATCAAACGCGCCGAAGCGGGCTGCTATCTTCACGCCGGTCTTTGCAAGCGGAAGAAGAGCAACTATGGTTCTGAGCGCTCCGTCAGCAGAGGACGAGAGCACGGAGGAAACGAGGAAATTGACAACAATTTTCTGCGAGGCATTCATGTCGAGAGCTGCAACAGCGGTCTTTATCGCCACAGCGTTGTTCTCCTCGGTAAGCTCGGAATGGAGATATCTGAACAGAACGACAAACGCATCCGCCGAGTCGCCTTCTATGCCGACAAACCAGTTTCTGGTCTTGGCTGCGCTCTCTTTTGCGGTGAAGACTCCGCAGGCGGCGATATCCTTTATTGCAGCCGCAAACTTCTCCTTGTCAAGGTTTATTGTAAGTGTGACTGCGGGGGCGGTCTCCTCGCCGTTTTCGTCAACCTTGGCGGCCTGGAGCTCGATGTCCTTGAGCTTGGGGGCGATCATATCGTATACGCCGCCGGTGGTGAGGTCAACCTTAACGCTGTTGCCGATACCCAGGCTGATTTTGCCCAGCATACTGTGTATCTGAGTGTCGATAAGTCCCGTGTCAATAGCGGAGGCAAGATTCGGGAGAAGCTTCAGAACCTCGTCGACCGGGGATTCCGCAGAGGCAACTGCGTCAACAAGAGTGAATATGGGAGTGATGATGCCGCGGATACGGCGATCCATCTTCTCGTTTGTGTTGGCGCCCTTCTTAACATATGCGGTGTACTCGTCGGAGGTCATAAAGTCCTTTATGCCGAGAGCCTCAAATATGGGGATGAGATCCTCGTATATGCCCAGCTGCGGACCGTAAAATAAGCTGGTTGTGTTCTCAAAGGAAACAACGGTAGTGATCAGCGAAAGGGGTCTGAACAGCGACGCAACAGCGTCGAGGAAGCCCTCCTTGTCGCCGTTAGCGAAACCGAAGTCGCCGTCAACAACAGTGAGATACTGCCATGCGTCAAGCTTGCCTACGGGCTTGCCGTCCTCGCCGAGCGTAGCCGCTGCGGCGTTAAGAGCCGCGATAGCACCCGCGCAAGTCTCCTTGTCAAGCTTTGCGGCAAGGTCCTTGGGTCCCTTTGCAACAAGGCTGCTGAGTCCGCCGACAAGCGGGAACAGCTTCTTTGCAACAAGAGCTACGGTTTCATTGGTATATACCTTCTCGTTGAGCACCTGGGGAACTCCGCCCGCGGGAACCTTCAAAACGGTGAAAAGAATATCTTCAACTCTGCCGATAGACCTGTTGACAGCCTTCTTGGAAGCGCCGATGGGATACTTAACCTTGGTGCGCTCCATAGCGTCAACGTCGGGTTTTTCGTCCGTAGGATCGGATACGGCAAGAGCAGCCGCTTCGCTGACAGCGCCGTCAAGCGCTGCGGTCGCTTCCTCCTGCGCAAAGGCATTGAGCCCTGCCGCCATAACGGACATTATCATGCACAGGCAAAGTATAACGCTGAATGTCTTTTTTAATGCTTTCATAATTTGTTCTCCTTTCGTTTTTAAAACGGGTCTGTTAACTCATCTCTCTTTTGGGTTTCTCCTCCTCTGCCTTGAAATTAATTTATAAAAAGGCTATAAATTTCCTTAATTGCTTATTTATTTGTAATTAAGCGTTTGTTAATAATTGTTAACACAGCGTTATTAATTCGTTTAAAGCACAGAGGGAAGCCGACTCCCCTCTTTAATGCGTTTCTATAAATCAAGCGTCTATACATCTTACAATTTGATTTTAACATAAGGTGAAACAAAAAACAAGAGCGGCGGGTTGTACGAAATGCCGAAAAAACAGCCCTGTTTTTAGTTGATTTAACAGTTTGATTTGTAATTGGCAAAAAGGAACGGCGGAACGCCGTATGACGCTCCGCCGTTCCTTGCTTTTATGAAATTGTGTTTTACCTTTTGACGTTCGGTTTATTTCTTGAATGCGCCGAATCAACTTACAATTTTAACTCCGACCTTGACTATCGGAATCATTAACACGAGCGTTCTGAGAGCTCCGTCCGCAGAGGACGAAAGCGCAATCGAAACGATGAAGCTGACGGCTATTCTCTGAGCGAAGTTCATATCAAGAGCCTTGACAGCGGTCTTTATGGCTGCCGCGTTGCTCTCGGAGGTGAGCTCGGAGTGGAGATATCCGAACAGAACGACAAATGCATCCGCCGCGTCGCCTTCGATGCCGACAAACCAGTTCTTGCCTCGTGCGATGCTCGCGTTTGCGGTGTAAACGCCGCAGCCGGAGAGATCCTTGATAGCGGAAACGAACTTATCCTTATCGAGATTTATCGAAAGGGTCACGGCAGGAGCGGTCTCCTCGCCGTTTTCGTCAACCTTGGCAGCCTGAAGCTCGATGTCCTTGAGCTTGGGAGCGAGCATCTCATAGAGTCCCTCTGTGGTGAGGTCAACATTGATGCTGCTGCCGAGACCCATGCCGAGCTTGCCGATTAGATTCTGAATCTGGGTGTTGAGCAAGCCGGAGTCAACCGCATAAGCGACCTTCGGGAAAAGCTTCATAACCTCGGTGAGCGGAGACTCCGCGGAGGCGATAGCGTCGATGAGATTGAACACGGGAACGAGGATTCCGCGGATGCAAGCCACTCGAGAGCCTCTATATAGAGGTTGCCCTTGTAGGTATACTCTGCGGCGTAAGCCTTGTTGTAGGCCTCAGCCTTTTCGAGCCATGCGGCACAATCCGCGATATACTGAGGATCGTTCTCGCCCTCCGCATAGCTGCCGGGCTTCGGTGCAAGACCGGGATATTTCGGCTTTGCGGGCGCGGGATTAGCCTTGAGAAGATCGTTGTAGATAACATCCGACATCAGCTTAAAGCCCTTGAAAGCATCGCCCTTTACAGAACTGCTGATAATGCCGTGAGTCGAGCCGTAACCGCCCGCCATAACGCGGGTATTGTAATCGGCAGCTTTCCAGGCGGCTTTCTTGTCATCGACAGATATCTTTCTGTCCGCAATAGTCTTTGCAAGCTCAACGGCGTTGTCGATATACGCCGGGACATAGCCGAGCGTGGCAACAGCCTGAGCCGCAGCGTTGATATAGTGATCTTTCTTCGAGCTCGAAATCTCGGGGTGGTTCTTGACGGAGATTTGGCGCTCTCTCATCACGACATGGTGATAGAATACGTCGAAAACCATGACATCAACGCTCTCCTTGTCGGAGTTTCCGAGAGCCTTATACTCGGCGACAAGCTTCTCATAAGCCTCGAGATCCTCCGCCGAAGGCTCGGCTTTGCCGACATCGCCGGTGAAGGCCTTGACATTCGCTTCAAACCTTGCAACGGCTTCTGACTTTTCCTGCGCGAAGACGTTAAGACCGACCGCCATTGCAGACATAATCATGCACAGGCAGAGCATAACGCTCAGCGCTTTTCTAAATGTTTTCATTTATTCTGCGCTCCTTTCGTTTTTGCGAAAACATTATTAACATTGTTATTCTTTGCTTTTTTCCGCCTCCTCCTTTGCGGCAATTTATATTATAACGTTAAGTTATAAATTCAGCTTTAATATACAACTCCGATATGGCACAGCATAATTCACAAGATAAACGGAGTTGCTTTGGATATCACACGCTATATTCACAAATAAGTAAAGTAATATCTTAAAGCTGCGTTATTAATTTTCCTAATCATAAGGGGAATCTCAAAAATTCCCCTTATATTTTCATCATTAAAAATCAAGTCTTTCACGGAGACTTCGCTTTATCTCAAGCTCGCACATAATGCTGAGCCCCCTGAAGCAATCCTCAAAGAAATCGCGCCCCAGCTTGAACTCAGGCAAGAGATAAGCCTTCAGCTTCTCTTTGATAAGCGATATGAGCTTGTCCGTGCCCATTCCCTCGTCAAGTTCGTAAATAATGACCCTCTTGGGATTAAGCAGTGCGATTATCGCCTGGAGTCTTTCGCTGCAGAAAGCCACGCGCTCGGATTCGATATCCGGAGTATGCACCGGGATATTTACAACCTCGCCGGCAGCTCCTGAAGTTCCGCAGAGCACATCGCCGTTGACGATTATTCCGGCACCGCTTTTACGTTTTCCGAAAGCAAAAAGAACATTGACATCGTTTTTATAATCGGAAAATATCCGCGCCACATTCGAAGCCGCATGAAGATCGTTATCCACAAGTGCAGTCATGCCGAACTTGCGGTTTATGTGCTTTGAGAGATCCATCCCGCCAAGCGACGGAAATGCCGCAGAATCCCTAACAACACCATCGCACACAACGCCCGAAACAGCTATCGATACTATTGAAAGCAACGGGTCGGAAGCTGCGCTGCATTCAATAATTTTCTCGAGAGCGGAGAGTACATTTTTATCATTCACCGGCATATTCCCGCTGCCTATAGTACGGCTTCTGAAATCGTGGATTCTGTATGAAAGAACATCCGCGTCAAGATAGATGAGCAAAAAATGCATATAGTCGGCATGCAGCTTATAGACCTGCGCCTTGCGTCCCCGCTCTGCGCCAATAACTCCGTCCGGTTCGATAATGCCCTCTGCGACACCGTAATCGACGGCGCGGGTAACCGTCGGCAGGCTGAGGCCTATGTCCTTTGATATCTGCGGAATAGTCGCCTGCTTATTCTTATGTATATAGCCCCAAACCGAACGGTAATTAGTCAGCTTGACTATTGATGAATCAACTGTCTTGTTCAATGAATTGCGCCCCTCATTCGCTAATTAAAAAACCCTCGTTATTAATTAGATTATATCACCCGTATCTGCCTTTCGCAATATACACATTTGACAAAATCAGGCTTTTTAAATTATGCATAGTGACTAACGGTTTTTGCGAAAATGTAACAAGAATATTGACACTGTGTCCGAACGAGTATATAATTTCAATATCAAACATCGGAGGAATCGTTATGGCAAAAGGACTGCCGGATTCAAAGAAATACATAAGAGAAAGGCAGGCTCCCCTGCGCTTCGGCGCGGACGGAAAATTCCGTATTCTGCACCTTACGGACATCCACGAGGTAGACCCCGAGATGGACGACGACGAGGACAGGCGGATTCCCGAAAAAAAGAGCGAAAATACACTGAAATTAATCCGCCGATGCATTGAACTCGCCCGTCCCGACCTCGTGGTTTTCGGCGGCGACAATATCAGCGGCTACTGGCAGGAGTTCACATATGAATATATGTATAAGACCGTCAAAAAGATAGTCGCGCCGATAGCGGAGAAAAACATCCCGCTCGCCATAGTTTTCGGCAACCACGACGCCGAGGCTCAGCCGCAGCTGCCTTTCCTCGCAAAGGAAAATCAGATTTGCATATATGCCGAATATGAAAATTTCAGGAGCACTATGAACGACGAGGATGTTTCCGGCTGCGCGAATTGCAGCCTGCCCGTTCTCTCCTCCGACGGCAGCCGCACGGCATGGAACATCTGGTGCATCGACTCGGGCGACTATATCAGAGACGGCGGTTTCAATATTATAAAGGACGCGGGATACGGATATGTGAAAAGAGACCAGATAGAGTGGTACGAGAGACGTGCCGCCGAGCTGAAGGCTCAAAACTGCGGAAAGACCGTGCCCGCTCTGCTGTTTCAGCATATCCCTGTCATTCAGGAATACGACGCCTTGAAAAAAGACCCGAACGGCGAATTTTCTCTCGGCGCTCGGCGCTATTCCGTCCCGGACGGCGCTCTGCTCGACGGCGTGCTCCGCGAGTCCCCCTGCCCGCCGCTCGAAAACGGCGAAGAATTTGAAAGCTGGAAGAAAACGGGCGACATCGTCGCCGCCTTCTTCGGGCATGACCATATAAACACCTTCACCGCAAAGGTCGACGGGATAAGGCTCGTTCAATCCCCGAGCGCGGGCTATCATTCCTACGGAGACAGGCACGGCGGCAGACTGATAGTCATCGACGAGAATATCCCGGATTCGTATGAGTCGGAGTGTTTTTTTCTTTGACCGCACAGCACAAGACGAGCTTAATTAATTTTACATAAAAGGACGGAAAAGCTATGGACAAGTATGCGAGATTCAGATATCAGCCCTGCCTACCGCTGGGCGTTGACGGCCGAAAGGTCACGGGCTCACCCGAGCACGCCGAGCTCTCAAGAAGAGCCGCCGGCGAGGGCATGGTGCTGCTCAAAAACGAGGGCGGAACTCTGCCGCTAAAGCGCGGGACAAGAGTCGCGCTCTTCGGCAAGGCGACCGTCGAATACATAAAGGGCGGCGGCGGAAGCGGCGACGTTTTCTGCGCCTATACCCACAACATCTACGACGGCTTCAAGTTGAAAGAGGACGAGGGCAAGGTCAGCGTCTTTAAGCCGACCGCCGAGTTCTACAAGGAATACGTCAAGGAAGCAGGCAAACGCATCCCGACCCGCGCCCAGATAGAGAAGATATGGGACAGGGTCAACGCCATGTCCTTCTGCAAGGAAAAAGACGACATAATCTACGACACCTTCGCGAGTATGCACGTTGCCGAGGCGCATATGCCCGACGAGCTGATAGCCGAGGCCGCCGCAAATGCGGATATTGCAATAATAACTCTCAGCCGCTTCTCCGCGGAGGGCGTTGACAGAAAGGCCATACCCGGCGACTACTATCTTTCGGACACGGAAAAGAGCCTCATCGACCGCGTCACCGTCGCTTTTCCGAACACGGTTATAGTCCTGAACTCCGGCGCAGTAGTAGACTGCGAGTATTTTGCGGAGAACGAAAAGGTCGGCGCGATAATCTTCGGCTGGCAGGGCGGTCTCGAGGGCGGCACGGCGACTGCGGACATCATCTGCGGCGACGTCAACCCCTCCGGCAGACTTGCCGACACTATCCCCGTCTCCTACGACGCATATCAGAACGCGCAGGAATTTTTGACCGGCTTTGAGCATCTCGACTACTTTGACGATATATATGTCGGCTACCGCTATTTTGAGACCGTGCCCGGCGCCGCCGAAAAGGTGCGCTACCCGTTCGGCTTCGGCCTGTCCTATACCGACTTCGAGTTCAGCGGCGCATTCTGCGGCGAGAGCGACGGAAAAATAGTCGCCGCGGTGACGGTGAGAAACGTCGGCAAGGTGCCCGGCAAAGAAGTGGTCGAGCTATATTACAGCGCGCCGCAGGGCAAGCTCGGCAAGCCCGCAAGAGAGCTCGCCGCGTTCAAAAAGACGAAGCTCCTCTCCCCCGGCGAGTCGGAGTCCCTCGCGCTGAGCTTCGATATAAGCGATATGGCAAGCTTCGACGATTTGGGCAAAATAAAGAAATCAGCGTTCGTGCTCGAAAAGGGCGCATATTCGTTCCACCTCGGAGCCTCCGTCAGGGCGACGGAAAAACTCAAATACGAGTTCGTTTTAAACGATGACATAATTATAAAAGAATCAAAATCCCTTTGCAGACCAACAAAGCTCGAAAAGCGTCTGCTCTCGGACGGAAGCTTTGAAAGCCTCCCGACGGGCGAGCCTGTCCGCAGTCGCGGCACTCATGCGGAGATAGAAGCAAAAGCCCCCGCCGAGACGGTAAAATTCGACGAAGTCGGCGAGACGATAACGCTCGACGAATTTATAAAGCAGTTCACCGTAGACGAGCTTATCGACTTTGTCGGCGGGCACCAGAATCAGCCCGGAGTCTGCAACACCGGCGCATTCGGCGGAATGAGGCGGCTCAACGTGCCGCCCCTCCCGACTGCCGACGGACCCGCGGGTCTGCGCCTCAACGCTTCAACGGGCGTGCCCACCACCGCATGGCCGTGCGCAACGCTCTTGGCCTGCACCTGGAACACCGAGCTTATAGAAGAAATCGGCGCTGCGGGCGGCGCGGAGCTGCGCGAGAACAACTTAGGCGTATGGCTCGCACCCGCCATGAACATCCACCGCAATCCCCTGTGCGGGCGAAACTTCGAATATTTCTCCGAGGATCCCCTGCTCGCCGGTAAGTGCTGCGCCGCCGATGTGCGCGGCATCCAGTCGCAGAAGATAGCCGCATCGGTCAAGCACTTCGCCTGCAACAACAGGGAATCGAACCGCTTTGAATGCGATTCCCGAGTCTCCGAGCGTGCGCTCAGGGAGATTTATCTGCGCGGCTTCGAGATATGCGTCAGAGAGGCCGATCCGTGGACAATTATGTCCTCCTACAATCTCATCAACGGCTCACACACCTCGGTAAGCTATGAGCTGCTCACCGAGCTGCTCCGCAACGAATGGGGCTTCAAGGGCGCCGTCACGACCGACTGGGGCGTTCACAGCAGCCACTCCGACGAGGTCCTCGCCGGCAATGACATCAAGATGGGAGACGGCGAGCCCGAGGAACTGAAAGCGGCGTTTGAAAGCGGCAAGATAACCCGTGCCGACCTTGAGACAAGCGTCAAGCGCATACTTGAGCTGACACTGAAAGTCGCGGAATAAATCAGATTTAACAAAAGGCTGTCGAAAGGCTGCCTTTTTTGCTATATTGCACAATACGTTTGCTGTGTTTTTGTGTATAATTACAAAATTAGAAAATATTTGATAAAAACTTTGACTTTTATTTGTTTAAATGGTATTCTTATGTTGATAGTTACAATTGCCATATGGAGGTGACAAAATTCAACTGAAGCTATTATGAGTACAATACATAAAAAACACAAGTAATAAAGAATTTTATTATAAAAAAGATTTTACTACATCCCATAAAGACTATTATTGTCCTTTGAAATGGGATTACTCTACAGAGTTTAAAAAAAAGAGAGGCATCTCTATGAGGAAATGGCAAAAAATAACCATCGGCATCGTGATTGCCGTGTTGTTGATGTTTCACTTGATTATCAAATATGCACCAGGCACCGACTTCAATGATGCGATGGTCTCTACCACTTATATTTTGGCCGTAGTTACATTTGTCACCGTGCTCATACATTCGTTCAAAAGCAGCGCCCGCAGCGACGATATTCTCGATGAGCTCGAAGAGCTGAAAAATGAGAATAAAGCCCTGCATGAAAGACTCGACGAAAAAGACGAGTCGCATGAATAAGCTCATATAATCTATCTAAGACATAAAGCAGCCGCCCACGCGGTTGCTTTTGTATATACTGTTAGTAACTGTCAAGCATTTCGCTCTCAACGACCAGGAGACCGCACGAATGGGCATTCATGTCCGGTCAAATGAGCAGGCAATAAGAGAGATCTATTGCAAGCCGTTTGAAATAGCCGTCAAGGAGGGCGGCGCAAAGGGCATAATGAGCGCGTTTAACCGTCTCGGCAAAACATGGTGCGGCGGCACGCCCGAGCTGCTCGTTGACCTGCTCAGAAACGAGTGGGGCTTCGACGGAATGGTTATCACGGACGCGTATATAAACTTCACCGGTTACGGCTATATGGACCCCGTTCTCGCCGTATATGCGCGCAACAACGAGCTGCTCTGTATGCTTTGGAGCGTGCGCAAAATTACGCTCAGCCCCTCAATGAAGCCGGCTTACAAAAACGACCCGATAGGCTTCGGAACAGCCCTGCGCGACTGCACAAAGGGTATTCTCAAGAACAAGATGCTCACAAAAGCATTCCTTGAAACAGTATAAAGCTATTATGAAAATCGGCGGTATCGGATGCCCGACACCGCCGATTTTCTTTTGTTTTCTACCGTTCGGAGGACAGTTATGTTTAAATTAAAGAAATGAAGGCCGCATTCTTCTGTTTTGTGAAATTTATGCGCGCAGCGGTTATAACCGGCTGATACAGTCCCGACAGAGCAAGGTCGGCTTAAAGCTTGACAATAATATTTTTCTTGTCAAGGACATATGTCAGAGACGTCAACGCCACAATTACCGCCGCGATTATCAGCACCGACACCGGCACGGAAGCTGTCTTAAAGAAATCCTCCAGTGCGACAGTCAATCCGCCTATTACCGCGAACTCTATGCAGTACATGAGAATCGGGTTTTTGCCCCACCAGCGCAGCGGATCGAACTTCGGCATAAAGCCGTTGAAGAGATCGAAAATCGAGAACGCCAGGAGAGAAAGGAATGCGGAGATAACGACATACGACGGGCTGACGCTGCCTTTGTTTATCGGCAGGAACGAGCTCAGGGCTCCCGCCCATGTGTCTGTGCCCGCGGGCAGAGTCGCAAATACGCCTGCGGTTATTCCCGCCGTTATCAGCGCAAAAACTCCGAGCGCGATCCCGAACTGCTTTTTGCCCTTATAGTACAAATCGGAAAATGCAAGATACAGTATAAGCATAGCTCCCCACGCGAAGCCGCCGAGTATTCCGCCGTCGGCTACCTTATCGACAAGCTCCATATTGTTCGGGAACTGAGTCCATGAGAAGCTCGCCTCATGGAACAGCGTGAAAAGCGCAAGGATCACCGCCGCGCTTATAAAACGGATGAGCGTCGCCCTCTTCCCGTCTATCAGAGCAAACGGCAGCGCCACAAGTCCGGCAAAGCCGATATGGTGCAGCACCATCCAATGATGGTACGAATCTCCGGTTTTTCCGCTAACGAGCATAACGCCGTTGACGGCCGCGAGAACTATTCCGAACACGCCGTATAAAACTACGACCGCTCCGAGCGCAACTCCGATATAATGGGCGATTTTCTTCGCCTTAAACAGACGCAGAACCCCGTAAAGGAGCAGAAGCACCACGACTGCCAGAGAGACAATCTTGCAGACCTTTTCAATGGGGTTATCTTTTCCGCCGAGCAGGTCGTTCACCCCGTCCATCGTCATTCCGATGCCGATAAGGGTCAGATAACGTCCGACAAAGTGGATGCTCGCCTTTTTCTTTCCGTCGCGCTCAATGCGCCTTTTCAGCGACGGAATGTAGGTAAGTCCGATTGCAAGAATAAACATCGGCGCGATAATATCCGCGATCGCAAAATTCGGCAGAATATAGAACGCGTCCTCCTTGGGCGCATGGAGAGCAATATTCGCCGCTGCTCCGAGGTTCTTAAAATACTCAATGAACTGAAAAATTATCATCGAGAAAATGACAGTACCCCGGAAACGGTCTATTGACGGAATTCTTTTCAGTGCTTTTGCGTTACTCATAGCTGAGGGCTCCCTTCTTTTTAATTTTATGTTTTGTGGCTGTTCTTTTTGCGCCTCATTTCCGTAAGCTCACGGTAGCTGATAAGATACACTCCGTGCTCGTTCAGATATTTTTCGGTTTCGGGGTCGTCCATAAGACGGTATTCCCACGCCCTGTCCCGCCAATCCTCGGTGATTTCTTTTATTTCATCGCTCTCCTTGGTCGGATGAACGAACGTCTCTGTCACTCCCGGCGGAATGTGAGTCCAAAGATACAGCATCCGCTCGCGGTATTTCTCGTAGCTGTCCTTGATTCCGGGCTCGCCCCAGTCGGGGAAGAGCAAATAATCGGGCAGGACGACGTGATTTATTTTCGCAAGAAAAGACGTGATAACGGGCGCGATTCTGTATATTGCCCACGGTATCTCCCTCGGGCAGAGCTCCCTGTCGGCTTTCATAAAAAGACGAAACGGATAGCCGTATTTCCCGCAGATGCGAAGCGTCATCATGAGCAGCGAAAGCCGCCCAGTCTGATTTCCGTAGAGCGAACCCATATGATTATCAAGGTGCGACGGCTTGAGTCCGAGCGACAGCGCCCTGTCAACCTGAGCGCAAATTTCGGCTCGCAGCTCTTTAAGCTTTGCGTTTTTTTCAACCTGCTTTGCCGTTTTCCACATAAATCCACTCTCATCGACAAGACTCCTGCCGTCAGTGAGCGGTCTCCATTTATATGTGTCCCACTCGCTTGTCATCGTGAGATGCACCCCGATTGAAAATTCGGGATGTGCAAGAGCAAAGCCGATCGCCGCGGTTGACGCCTCGCAGGGCATCATAATTGTGGCGGAACGAAGCCTGCCATTGAGAAACAGCGACTCAACAGCTTCATTTGCGCTCATGCACATCCCGAAATCATCTGCGTTGATAATCAGATATTTCTTCATACTGTCACCTTTTTTCACAACACCTCGTTCAAATCAAATAAACAAACCCCTGAAAAGCATATGCAACCGATGTCCGCACAGTGTTGCGTTGTTTTTCATAGTTTTATTATGTATTATTTAAAAAAATATGTCAATAGCTGACAAATAATTTTTTCATTTTTACACAAAAATCCGCACAAAAGCACTCTTTTCGCAATTTATGCCGTGACAAGCGCAGTGTCGCAGGCAAACGACGCGTGTTTTAAAGCGATTGCGGCATTTATCGCCTTGATGTTTTCTGCCGTTCGGAGTATAATTATGTCATAAATCAAGGTTGAAGGCGGCGAGCGCGTGCGGGACAAGTACGGCGTGTTAAAAGAATATTTCGGTCACGATTCCTTTCGCGAGGGACAGGACAGGATAACCGACAGCCTGCTCGGCGGGCGCGATGTTCTGGGCATAATGCCGACGGGCGCGGGAAAATCGATATGCTATCAGGTACCGGCGCTGATGTTCGAGGGCGTTACCGTAGTCGTCTCCCCGCTCATTTCGCTGATGAAGGATCAGGTCAGCGCACTCGTCCAGTCGGGCGTCGCCGCGGCATATATCAACAGCTCGCTTACTCACGCGCAGTATCTGAAAGTGCTGCAAAACACGGAAAACGGCAAGTATAAGATAATTTATGTTGCTCCCGAGCGGCTTTGTGCGCCCGCATTTCTCGAAATATGCCGCAGCCTCAGCATATCCATGGTCGCTGTGGACGAGGCGCACTGCGTCTCGCAATGGGGTCAGGATTTTCGCCCGAGCTATCTTAAAATTCCGGATTTTATCGAGTCTCTCCCCTCGCGCCCCGTTGTCGGCGCGTTCACCGCAACAGCCACAGGCACTGTCAGGGAGGATATAAAAAATCTGCTGAAGCTTCGCGCCCCTCTCGTTGTCGCAACGGGCTTCGACCGCCCCAATTTATTCTTCTCGGTCATGCATCCGAATAAGAAATCGATAGCGCTTATGAAGCTGATAAAAGAGCGTAAGGGCGAGTCCGGCATAGTCTACTGCTCGACGCGAAAGGCCGTAGAGGAAGTGTGCGAGCTGCTGAACAAAAACGGCTTCACCGCGACGCGCTATCACGCGGGTCTCGACGAGGACGAGCGCAGGCTCAATCAGGACGATTTTGTCTATGACCGTGCGCCGATAATGGTTGCCACAAATGCGTTCGGCATGGGCATAGACAAGTCGAACGTCTCGTTCGTCATCCACTACAATATGCCGAAAAATATGGAGAGCTACTATCAGGAGGCCGGACGCGCCGGGCGAGACGGAAGAAACGCGGACTGCATTCTTCTTTACAGCTCAAAGGATGTGCGGACAAATCAGTTTTTGATAAACAACTCCGAACCGAACCCCGATCTCACCGAGGACGAGCAGGAGGAGGTCAGGCGCCGCGACAGGGAGCGGCTCAAAAAGATGACGTTTTACTGCACGACGCACAAGTGTCTGCGCAAATTCATACTTGAATATTTCGGAGACAAGAGCCCCGAGCGGTGCTGCAAATGCTCGAACTGCCTTTCAAATCACGAGAACACGGATATCACTGTCGACGCGCAGAAGATAATGTCATGCGTGGCGCGGACGGGTCAGCGCTACGGCAAGAAGGTCATTTGCGACGTTCTTCGCGGCAGCAAGAACGAGCGGCTGATTTCCGCCGGGCTCAGCCGCCAATCGACCTACGGCATAATGGCGGACTGCACCGAAAAGCGGCTGCGCGATATCATCGAACACCTCTGCGAAAACGGATATATGACAGCCGAGGGCGACGAATACCCCATATTGAGACTCACGCCGAAAAGCCGCGGTGTCTTAACGGGCAGCGAGACTCTGCGCATGATGCTTGAAATTCCGCAGAAAAAGAAGGCTTCATCGGCAAAAAGTGCGGCTCTGTCCCCTGCGGACGAAAAGCTGCTCATCGCTCTCAAGGAGCTGCGCAGGAGCCTCGCCATGCGGCAGAGCGTACCGGCGTATGTCGTTTTCAGCGACGCAACGCTTATGGATATGTGCCGCATAAAGCCGAAAACCCAGGACGAATTCATGGAGGTCTCCGGAGTCGGTCAAAGAAAAGCCATTCGCTACGGGGAAGTGTTTCTCGCAACCATAGCGGAGTTTTTATAAGTTGAGTAAACGAACCTTAGACAGGGTGTGATTCTATGACGAACAGCGGATTCTCCCGACTTCTCGACCGCCACGAGCGCGAGGATTATAACACCGCGCTCTCGGAGGAGGCCGTAAGGCACATGATTGCCGAGGAGTTTGAAGAGGCGGACAAAATAATTTCGGTGGGCTTTGACGAGGCTACATTCGAAACTCTCGGCGCGGACGGGCAGCTGTTCATCCCGACGAGAAAATCCGAAAAATTTCATATGCGAAAGCACACCGCCTGCCAGCGTCCGTATTATCACGGGCATTCGTTCTACGAGTTCATATATATTCTGTCGGGCGAGTGCGTTCAGCATTTCAAAAGCCCCGAGCGAAGCTTGACGCTCAAAAAAGGTCAGGCGTGCCTCTTTCCGCCCGGCACGGTGCATTCGCTCGAAAAGAGCCGCAATGGGGATAATATAATAAAAACGGTTATCCCGAAAGAGCTGTTTAAAAAATGCGCCGAGGGCTTGGAATTGGGCGATGAGCTGACAGTGTTTGACAGAACGTCGGAGCGGGTGAATTTTCTTGTCATGCGTCTGCTCGGCGAATACTACGGCGGCGCGGAATATTCGGAGCGCGCGATCGAGAGCTGTCTCTCACTTTTGTTCATTGAGCTTCTGCGCTCCGCGGAGAGCTTCGACAAGCAGCTTGCAGATGAGCTTGACCGCTATTTTGACGAGAATATCGGCTCCGCGTCTTTGAAAGGCTTTGCCGCAGCGCTCGGATACAGCACAAAATATGCGGGGCGAATGATAAAAGACCGCCTCGGCTCGGGATTTTCGGAGCTGCTCCTGTCATACAAGCTGCAAAAAGCGGTTCGGCTTATGAACGGGACAGAGCTCTCAATAGACGACATAGCCCGCGAGGCGGGGTATACAAACCCGTCGGGGCTATATAAGCAGTTCTTTGCTTTCTACGGCATGACGCCGAGCGCATACAGAAAAATGACCGAATAAAGTTTCCCGGGGATAGAAAAAAGCGTCCCCGGGATATTTTATATCTGCTTGAAATTTGATAGAATCTGTATTGAATAAATACGAAACGGAGCGGTGTTATGAATGTCGAAAGAGTAACCCCGAAAACCCTTGAGCGCGAAAAGGCGGCGGAATATGCGCTCGCCGTCTGCAAAGAGGGACTCGGCAAAAGCGGCGTAAAAACAAAAAATCTCGGCGGCGGCTCGTTCGGGACGGCTGTCGGCGTGACTCTCCGCGACGGCGGCGAGGCGGTCGTAAAGTTCCTGCGCGTCGACGGGATGCTCGACAAAGAGACGCACGATTTGCGGCTTCTGTCCGAAAATTGCGGCGTGCGTATGCCTAAAGTTCTCTGTTCCCGCTGCGCCGACGGCGACATACCGTTCGACTGCTATATTATGGATAAAATCGAGGGCAAAACGCTCTTTATGTCATTCGGCAAGCTCCTGTATGCAAAGAGCGCACGGCTTGACTTTGCCGACAGAGTGACCGACGCGCTCCATGACATACACGAGTGCCGCAGCGACAAATTCGGCGACACGGTGAAGCCCTGCTTTTCGTCGTGGCGCGAGTGCTATGAGCCGTTCATGGAGGAGGTCTACTCTGCCGCAAAAAAGCTCTCGGAAAACGGGCAGCTGTCCGCCGAGATCGTCTCGGCCATGACCCGCGCGAGGGACAGGTTTTCAAGTATATTCTCTCAGCCCGTCTCCGACGCCTGCCTCATACACGGCGACCTGAATGTCGGCAACATAATGGTCGGCAAGGGACTTGAGATAACGGGCTTTATCGATCCGCTCAATTCCATGTATGCCGACCGCGAATATGATTTATTTCAGTTCAACAATCTCAGCGGAAAGCGCTTCTTTCTCTGCGACACTTATCTCAAAAAGTACGGTGCGAGCGAAAAGGCGGAGCAAAAGCTTGCGTTTTACGGGCTGTGGAACGAGGTCTACTGCTTCATAAAGGCGGGCACGCTCATCCCGTTTATCATGAATCCGCTCGTCAAAAACATGAACGCCGTGCTCGAAAAGGAAGTGTGACCGTGGCTTCCGTTACCGCAAAAATAATGAGCGCCGTTTTGAGCGCAGCGTTCCATTCGCGCTTCATAAAAAACGAAAACATGAGCGCAAACGCTGGTGCGGCGACCGAGAACAGCCGCAGCAGATTTAGGCCGCCACGGGGCTGCACCCTGACCCGCACGCCATGCGGCGAATGCTTTGTGGAAAGTCTCGTTCCCGAAAATGCGGGAACGGATACCGTGATTTTTCATATTCACGGCGGGAGCTTCAAAATAAAGCTTATCGACCTCTACCGCCGCTTTGCGCTGAAATACAGCCGCACCGCGGGCGGGGCCGCCGTATACAGCGTCGACTACAGAATTATGCCCGAATATATTTTTCCGTCGCAGCTCGATGACGTAATGTCAGCGTGGGATATGCTGATGTCGCAGGGCGTAAAGCCCGAAAATATTGTGGCCGTCGGAGACAGCAGCGGCGCAAATTTAGTGCTCGCCCTCGCGCAAAAGCTTCGGGATTCCGGCAGACCGATGCCGAAAAAGCTCGTCTGCTTTTCGCTCTGGGGCGATATGACGGCCTGCGGCGAGTCCTATGAGCGAAACTGCCACAGCGACCCGTTTTACGGCATAGCGAAGAAGGAGAGCTTTCACGAACATGAAGCATATTTCAGGCGCCGCCCGAAGTATGCCGGAGAGCATGACCTTTCGGACCCGTATCTCTCCGTCTCGTTTGCCGACTTTTCGGGCTTTCCGCCGACTGTGTTTTTCTGCGGAACGGCGGAGGTCGGAGAGAGCGACACCGACACGGCTTTTGCAAATGCCCTTTCAGCCGGCATAGACGCGAAGCTCTTTAAATACGACGGACTGTTCCATGATTTTCAGCTTGTCCCGTTCCTGCCGGAGACGAAAGACGTGTTTTGCAAGCTCGGGTCTATATTAAAATAAAAACTGCCGAAGCCTTTTTACGGGCTCGGCAGTTCTTTCTATTCTGCTGTTATGCGAGCTTCTTTGCAATTTCGTCGAGCTGAGCTTTGTTCTCGTCGGTCATTGCGGAACGAATCGTCGCCGTGCCGACTTGCTCGATATCCTTGCTGTTTTCAAGCATCTTCGCCATGTTCCTCGCGGCAGTCGGAGCCCATGAGCCGTTCTCTATGAACGCCACGGTGCGCTTCTGATATCCGCGCTCGGTCAGATGGTCGATAAACTCGCGCATGAACGGGAATATACCGCCGTTGTAGGTGGTCGTCGCCAGCACGAGCTTTCCGTAGCGGAACGCGTCCTCGACAGCCTCAGCCATGTCGCAGCGGGCAAGGTCGTTTATCGCCACCTTCGGGCAGCCGTTCGCCCTGAGCTGCTCGGCAAGATATTCTACGGCCTTTTTCGTGTTGCCGTAGACGGACGTATAGGCTATGCAGACACCCTCGCTCTCGACGCCGTAGGATGACCAGATGTCATAGAGATTCAGATAATAGCCGATGTTCTCGGTGAGCGCAGGGCCGTGGAGCGGGCATATCGCGGCGATATCGAGAGCGGCAGCCTTCTTGAGCAGCGTCTGAACCGGCCCGCCGTATTTTCCGACGATGCCGAAATAGTATCTTCTCGCCTCGCAAGCCCAATCCTCGTCCGTGTCGAGCGCTCCGAACTTACCGAACGCGTCGGCGGAGAAAAACACCTTGTCCTTAGCATCGTAGGTCATCATGACCTCGGGCCAGTGGACCATAGGCGCAAAGATAAAGCTCAGCTCATGCCTGCCCAGGGAGAGCGTGTCGCCGTTCTTGACGGAGAGGGAATTTTTGATAAAATCCCCGCCGTAGAAGTTGTTTATCATAGTGAAGGTCTTGTCGTTGCCGACTATGACCGCCTCGGGATAGGCCTCGGCGAACGCAGCGATGCCCGAGGAATGGTCGGGCTCAACGTGCTGGATTATGAGATAATCGGGCTTCCTGCCGTCGAGAGCGGCCTCGAGATTACCGAGCCATTCGTCGGTGAAACGGCTGTCCGTAGTGTCAAAAACGGCAATTTTTTCATCGAGAATAACATATGAGTTGTACGCCATGCCGTTGGGCACCGCGTATTGGCTCTCAAACAGGTCGATAACGTGATCGTTGACTCCGATATATTTTATATCTTCGGTTATATTTTTCATACCGATCCTCCTCGCTTCGTTTTCAGTTTTATATTATAGCATATAAGCATACGCTTTTCTATTGTAAAAACAACAAAAACGCAATTATTTTTATGCTCATATTTTATATCTGTGTACTTGAAAAACAGATATATGTAGAGTAAAATAGTAGAGTATTATTTGTATAAAAGACTGCGAATATACGGAAAGGAAGGGACAAAATGAACGAAGAGCTTTTGCAGATACCCAAAAGAATAAAGGAGCTTCGCGAAATCCTTGAAATATCGACTGCCGAGATGGCAGAGAAGCTTAATATTTCCTACGATGAGTATGAGAAATACGAGTCGGGCGAAAAGGATATCCCGATAAGCGCGCTCTATGCCATAGCGGCTGTGCTCGGCACGGACTGCACCGTATTAATGACCGGCGAGTCCCCGAGAATGGACAGCTACACTATCGTCAGGCGCGGCGACGGAGTCCGCGTTGACAGATATGCCGGCTATTATATCGAGAGTCTCGCATTTAATTTCAAGAACCGCCAAATGGAGCCCATGCTCGTCACGCTCGAGGAGCAGGAGCCCGAGCCCGCGCTCGTCATGCATTCCGGGCAGGAGTTCAACCTTGTCCTCGAGGGCAAGGTAAAGATAACCGTCGGCAAGAACTCGTTTATACTCAGCGAGGGCGACGCTATCTATTTTGACCCGAATCTCCCGCACGGTCAGGCGGCGGTTGACGGCAGGACGAGATTCCTGACCGTTATCAACGAATAATCTGCGATACTCCCGAAAGGAAAACAACAATGGATGATATAATCAAACGCTTTTGTCCCCGATACGATTTTGACAGCTACGAGGACATGAAGCAGAACTTCAAAATAAACGTGCCCGACGATTTCAACTTCGGCTTCGACGTTGTTGACGCATGGGCGGATATCGAGCCCGAAAAGCTCGCCCTCGTCTGGACCAACGACGCGGGCGACATGGCGCGATACACTTTTAAAGACGTAAAAGACAACAGCAACAGGGCTGCAAACTTCCTGCTCGACCAGGGAATAAAGAAAGGCGACATAGTTATGCTCGTCCTGAAACAGCGCCCCGAGGTCTGGTTCATTATAACCGCGCTGCATAAAATCGGCGCAACGGTCATCCCCGCATCGTTCCAGCTGATGAAGAAGGACTATGTCTACCGCATAAATGCGGCGGGCGTTAAAATGCTCATAACCGTCGGCGACGACGATGTTGTTCAGCACGTCCGCGACTCCCTGCCCGAGTGCCCGAATCTCGAATATTATGTCACCGTCGGCGACAAGCCCGTTGACGGCGCGATAGATTACCGCTCCGTTATCGGCGGCTATTCCACGGAGTTCGAGCGCCCGACCGACCCCGAGAAGAGAACCGTCGTCACAGACACGGCTCTGCTCTACTTCTCCTCCGGCACAAGCGGAATGCCCAAGATGGTGCGCCACGATTACTCCTCCGCATTAGGCCAGATAACGACCGCGAGATATTGGCAGTGCGTCAAGGAGAACAAGATACACATGACCCAGACCGACTCCGGCTGGGCAAAGTTCGCATGGGGCAAGATATACGGCCAGTGGATATGCGGCGCGGCTGTCGGCGCATATGACACGGAGAAGTTTCACCCGATAGATATGATCGAAGCCATGGAGCGCATCCGCCCGAGCACCTTCTGCGCTCCCGCGACGATATACCGCTTTTTGATAAAAGAGGATCTTTCAAAATACGATTTCAGCTATATCGAGCACGCCTGCCTCGCGGGCGAACCGCTCAATCCCGAGGTTTTTCACCAGATAGAGAGGCTGACGGGCATGAGAATCTACGAGGGCTTCGGCCAGAGCGAATCCTCCGTTCTGCTCGCAAACTATCCGTGGGTCGAGATAAAGCCCGGCTCAATGGGCAAGCCCGCGCCCGGCTATGATATCGCCCTGCTCGACGAAAACGGCGTGCAGTGCGAGGACGGTATGGTCGGCTCTATCTGCATAAGGGTAGATAAAGGTCATCCGACGGGGCTCTTCCGCGACTACTGGAAGGACGACGGCGCGATGGAGAAGAGCTTCAAGTTCGGCTATTACAACACCGGCGATACCGCTTGGCGCGACGGCGACGGCTACTATTGGTTCGTCGGCAGAAACGACGATGTTATCAAGTGCTCCGGCTACCGCATAGGCCCGTTTGAGGTCGAGAGTGCGCTGATGGAGCATCCGTCGGTGCTCGAGTGCGCCGTCACCGCTCTGCCGCACCCCGACAGAGGTCAGGTCGTCAAGGCGACCATCGTGCTTGCAAAGGGCTATGAACCGAGCGAAGAGCTTGTCAAGGAGATACAAAACCACGTCAAGCACGCTACGGCGCCGTATAAATATCCCCGCGTTGTCGAGTTCGTCAAGGAACTGCCCAAGACCAACAGCGGCAAGATAATGAGAACCGCTATCCGCGCCGCGGATATGCAGAAGCTCCAAAACGAGGGCAAATAAAAAGCGTATAAAAAGAAAAAGGTCATAATTCACGGCTGATACCGCGGATTATGACCTTTATTTTTATTCGTTTTGCCTGTTCCGTCTGTAAGACTATACGGATTTATTTCGATTTTTGATTCTCGCTTCTGGAGCTGCTCTTTGTGTTTTTGGCGCTTTTTGCGTTCTCCGCTCCGTGGACATAGGCGTAAGTATAGTTGTACTTATACTTTCCGCGGTAATAATATCCGCTGTGCTCATCGTCAACGCAGTTGAGAACGAATCCGACAACCTTTGCGTCGGCGAACTCAAGCTGGCTTACAACGTTGACAAGCTCCTCTTTCTTCGTCGTTCCCGGGCGGACGACGACAACGGCGCCGTTTGTGTGCTTAGAGATAACCGCCGCATCGATAACGGCCGCAACGGGCGGAGTATCGATGAATATATAGTCATATCTTGCCTTGAGCGTCTCCATAAGCTCCGCAAAAGCTTCGCTGCTCAGCAGCTCGCTGGGGTTGGGCGGGAGATAGCCCGAGAATATGACATCGAGGCTGTAATCGTCGATTCTGACAATGGCATCATCAAGAGAGCAGGCGTTGACAAGGACGTTTGTAAGTCCGGGCGACGACTTGCGCGCAAGAAGTCTGTTTATATTCGGACGGCGCAGGTCGCAGTCTATGAGCAGAACCTTGACGTTTGTCTCGGCGAAGGTTATCGCGGTATTCAGGGCGTTAATGCTCTTGCCGTCGCTCATTCCGCAACTTGTGAACTCAACGACCTTGCAGCCCTTGTTGGGCATGGAGAAAACAATATTGCTTCGCAGGGTGTTGTATGCCTCGTCAACTATGAAGCTTGTATTGTCGCCGAGGATGTATTTGCGCTGGGACGGAGAATGGTGGCTGCTTACTTTATTCTTTCTTCTGATAAGCTTCATTTAGACGCGCCCCCCTTCTTTGAAAAAATGGCTTTCTTTCTTTCGCCTTTATCGTCATAGAGGGTAAAGTCGGGTATCTTTCCGATGACGGGCGCATCGAAAAGCTTTGTTATATCCTCTTCTCCCTCGATATATGAATTGAAAAGGACGAGAAGAACTATTATCGCAAGGGTTAATCCTGCGCCTATGACGCAGCCGATAAGAGCCAGCTTTTTATAAGAGGGATAAGATATTTCCGTAGGCACCCGCGAAAGGTCAACAACCTTAACCGAACTGCCCTCAACGAGGTTCATGATAGCGTCCGGGGCAACCTTGGCTATCTCGTTGACTATCTTTGCGGCCTGCTCGGGGTCATGATCGCTGATAGATATTTTGAGTATGGGCGTATCCTCAACAGCCTCGGCGGTAAAAGCCGCACGTATGGCATCGGCACTGTAATTGTCGCCGAGCTTTTCTTTAACTCTGTTGAGAACGTTATCGCTCGTAAACAGTCCCTGATATGTAGTGACGAGGTTCTGGGACGCACTGAGGTCGGACGAGTATATTTTTTTGTCGTTATCGCCTGTGTAGTTCTGAATATAGATGGTCGCAGTCGCCTTATACTGCGGAGTGATGAAGAACTTGGCATAAACGAACATACTCGCGCCGCAGATAATGCCGACGAGCAGTATCAGCCAAAGTCTCTTGAGCACTTCGAAGAACAGGCGTTTGAGATCAACATCAAAGGTCTTAAGTTTTTCCATTACAATCCCCTCTCAAGGTCGTAGATATCTAACATTATAATTATACATATCACAGCGCCGTTTATCAAGTTATTTTATTTTTTTCTTAATTTACTCCAAAACGACGCATCATTTCCTTATAATTTTTGACAGCTTCGCTGTCTGCGGCCTTCACTCCGCGCATCCATGCACGAAATTCGCGGAACCGGGTGAACACTATTTTCACCGCGCGCACAAGATACGCGAACGGCAGAAGCAGCGGACATCTGTCAACCGCTCTGCTGCGGCGGCGCATCTCCGCGGGAGAGATGAAGAGCTTTCTTTTGACTGCCGCGGAAAATGAATTTTTCCCGTCCTCATTGGCAAGGTACATGACCATATGCGCGGTCTTACCGTAGCTCCCGGACTCAAAGACATATTCGCCCATCTCGTCGAGCAGGTCGCTCTCCGGCTCGTCGCCGAACCAGTGGAGGGCGAGAGCCTTCAGGTTATGCATTACTTCACTCAGCCCGAAGCGTTCAAAGACGGAGTCTATCTTAACCCAATCAAGCTCGTCACCGTATTTTTTCATATAGAGCGCCATATCCGCGAAGAATCTGACTCCGACGCCGCCCTGATGAAAATGCCCGAAGAGGTGTCCCATGAGGAAGATGTAGTTGTCGCTCGGGTCGAAGCGGTATTCGAAGCCGCTGCCTTGAGCGAGCTCCCACGGCGACGCAAAATACGCGTCAAGTCCCGTCTCACGCTGCTTGTCGAGCACGGATTCATGCACCTCGACCGAGATAAACGGGTCGCGGTGAAAAACATCGTGGTGCCCCTTATGCCCCTCGAAGCTGTAGCCCGCCCGTAAAAGAACTTCCTTTACATTCTCGTGGCTGTCGAGATCGGCATAGACATCTATGTCCGCCATCTCGCGCATATCCTCGGACGGATAGAGCTGCGCGACGTCGGCGCCTTTTAAAAACATATGCTTTATTCCTGCGGACGACAGCAGTCCTTCAAGCTCGCCGCGCGTCATCTTCTGATTGGCGCACTTGAACAGCAGCATATTGTGGCTGCTCTGCAGCTCCGTTACGATATGCGTGGGAACACTTCTGTTTTTACGCAGGGCATACCACAAAATATTCGTCATATTGTGTTCGCGTGCAATGCCCAAAAGCGCTTCAAAATCGCCGCCGAAATCATCGGCACGCGAGCCTTCAAGCGCGGTACGGACAAGAAAAATATAATCTTCGTAAAGCTTTTTCACTTATATCCTCCGTTTTCAGCCGTTAAGAACGGTCGAGGTTATCTTTTTGACAATTTTATCATCCTGAGAAATGCTGAATTTTCTGGCGAAGAGACAGCCGGAGTTCATCAGCTCGTCGTAGTCCCCCGATGTGAACACAAACGGGTGACCGCGCGTCCAGTCGATACATCGCATACACGCCCTGTGGTCGTTGTCGAACTTCTTGCTGTGCAGATTCTTTGCAAAATCCGAATTTATCATAACCGTCTGAACAAAGAATTCATCCGGGATAAATGTGTGCTTAAACTGTTTAAAGACAAAAGCCTTTTGAGAAATAAGATATTTTGCAAACTCGCCCGTCACGCTGAACCACTGCGAGCCGCGCTGTATCTTCTTGCCCTTTATCCTGTTGATTCCGAGCATACGCCCGATAACCGTCTCCGCCTTTGTGATAAAGCGATTGAAGAGGTTTCTTCTGCCGGAGGCGAAATGATAATATCTGACGCGCTGGAGCTCTTTTTCCGTGGGCTCGGGAGCGCCGAAATGGACAAACTCCTCGCCCTTGTGGGCATCGAAATAGCGGTGTATCTCATCCTGGTTTTTAAGCGGCAGATCCGCTCCGGAGATGAGATGAACATATTCGTATTCTCGCCCGTTCTCGAACGCCGCCTCCAAAAGCATATATTCGCATCTGACCATATCGAAGCCGCCCCATCTTATATGTATGCGCGGGACAAACTCGACACGGGAATTCCGCAAAACCTTTTCAATCCTCCCTATATCAAGCTCGGAGCGGGAGTCGATGTGTATGTAGATGTCGTTGCGCGCATCGTCGATACATTTGAGAAGGCTCTCGAGCAAGTCGAACTGTTCGTGCGCTATTATCAGATATGCGTGCATATTGCACCTCCAATCAGCAGTTTAATGCTGTTTTTTACTCGTTAAATCCTCACATGAGTTTTTTGAGGAATTTTATTTTGCCCTTGGTCACCGAATTTACTGTTGCGACAGTGGACTTGAATTCTCCGCTCCTGAAGAAAATTCCGAGGAAGTTGACGTTTGATATGACCGTGCATATGACGAGCCTGAGTGCCAAGGTCAGGATAAGCGAATCGAAAGAGACAAAGCGGCTTATGCCGATACATATCGCGCAGGAAACTGCGGACACTGTGCCGTATGCCGAAATTTTCAGGAACAGCTCCCTGCGTCCGCTGCGGAAAACCGTAGTAAACAGGTTGTGAAAGAGCCACGGCAGGCTGACCGTCAGCACGCTGAGCACCGTCGAAAGTATGATTCCGTACAGTCCCCAGAACTGAACCATTATGACATTCATTATGACGTTTACGGCGGAGGTCACTAAGGGTCTGAACCTGTCCTCGTGCCAGATGCCGGCGGCGTCTTTATAAAGGTTGAGCAGAGAATTCATCTGCTTTATGAAGAAGTAGACGCAGAACAGTATCACCATGCCGTACGGCAAAAGGTTTTCCTTCTTCACCCAAAGCTCGATAAACGGCTGATACATACACGCGAGACAGCAGACGCTGAAGCACGACATCCACGAAAGTATGAACGCGAACTTCTTCAGGTCGTTGAAATTCTTTTCGCCGCTCTCGGTAACAAGGCTGTTGCCGATTCCCGCGAGGGCCGAGCTTGTGATAAGGGACACGAAACCGAATACCGAAGAAAAAATAAAGAAATAGTTCTGATACCGTGCAAGTGCGGTAAGACCTAAGAATGTCGAGATAACAATAGTGTCGGACGACTCTATAACTATCGAGCCTATCTTCAGGGTGAACAAATCGCGCACGCGGCGGTTGATTATCTGAACCTGCTCTTTCGGGAGCTTTCCCTTTGCCTTGTACTGCGGGTACAGCCTGTCGCAGACTGCGGCAGTCACCACATTGGAAACGACTCCGAGCATGAGCGCCACGATTATATACGCATAGTAATTTTTAAACGCTATGAGCACTACTGCCTGAAGTCCGTATTTAACAGTATTGACGGCAAGCCCTATCTTGTCGCCGATATCGTTGCGCTGGTGAGCATATAAAATGCAGTTTTTATATGCAAACAGCCAATATGACAAAACGGTTATCAGAAGATTTATCGCATAGAGAATATAGATATTTATATCCGCGGGCACGTCTCTTTTGATAAAGAACGGCATAGCGGGAGTTATCGCCGCGCCGACGACGAGAATAACCAGCCCTATGACGCGGTAATATATCTTGTAGAGCTGCATGAGCGCGCAGACGGTCGCGGTGTCGTCCTCGGCTATCGGCTTATACATACTGAAAGTCATCGCCGAGCCGACTCCGAGCTCCGCAAGGCTCAGCACCGACAGTATGGAGGTAAACAGGCTGTTGAGCCCCGTGTAAGCCATACCAAGCGTATATATGAGCAGCGTGCGCATGACGAACGGCAAGAGCAGATTATATATCTTCGCCACAACGCCGAAAGCCATGTTGCGCGCGGTATTTTTTGATCTGTCAAGCTTCATCTTATGCTCCGTTCACCTTTCAGACAGCCGTATTTTCTCCTGTATCCGGTTATCGTAATGCGCGCTGAACGCTTTTGTCAGTATCCGACGCTCACTTGATTATTTTTCTCACCGTTCGCTTTATCAGACCCATCGCCCTTTGAACGGGGCTTTTATGAAACGCATATTTCCCCGCAAGCTTTGAAAAGTCCGTGTTTTCGGTTGAGAGTATTTCATCCATGCACCTCTGCCTTGTCGGCGGCACGGATGCGCTGGTTACGGCATTTGGATTATTTGAGATTGCTTTGCTGTAATCCGCATCACATAAATCGAGATCCGCTTTCAAACTTTCTATATATTCAGAACCCTTATCGGTATGTACGAAGATCAAGGAAAGTCCTTTATCGTCAAAGCTCCATGTTGTCTCGTTATCCATGCCCCATGCGTCGGCTATTGTTATGTCGGCGAATCGGTTATTGCCCTTTGCGGGACAGTTGTAGCAGGACGGACGCAGGATATTATCCGAAAGGAACAGCTTCATATACGGGTCATTCGAGAACTCACAGAGGTATGTGCCCGACTGATAATCTATTTTTAAGGAAAAACGATTCCATCCAACACTTTTATCCCTGAATGATACAGAAGAAATGCGGGTTCCTTTTGCTACGTCCTTCAAATATTTAAGCCATACTTTTTCCGAGGGCACGCCGTGACAAATAAAATCGACAAGCAGCAGATTTTCGTACTCTTTTCCGAGAAACAGCCGCATGGCATTGACCTGGCACGGCGTTCCCGAAAAAAGAACCTTTCTGCCGCCCTTCAGCTCGCGGCGGACGGCGGAATATATGTCTCCCGTGTTGCTTTGAACGTATTTGCTGGTTTTGAGCTTTTCGAGCTCTTCCGAATTTTCCGCAAGAATATGATGCACGCTGAAGTCGCCGTCAAAAGCCGCGCCGCAGACCGTGCCGCCCGCTTTTGTCACCTTATCGGCAAGAGCGGAAAACACTCCGCCGGACGAGCTTGAGCCGACAACGGCCTCGTCACGGTTCACCGCAAGAAAAGTCTGCGGTATTTTCTCCGAAAATTCCGGAACATTCAGCGCCGGACACACCCTGTCGCAAGCGCCGCATCCGACGCATTTTGCGCTGTCCGTTTTCGGATAAGCAAAGCCCTCCGGGTCTCCGAGCATGGAAATACAGCCTACGCTGCAGATATCGGCGCACGCACCGCAACCGACGCACTGATTTTTTCTTATATTTATCATTGCACACCTCACATGAATTTTCCGAGGAGTTTTATTTTGCCTTTTGTCAGCGAGTCTACAATATTTACCGTCGACTTGAATTCACCGCTTCTAAAGAAAATCGCAAAGAAGATAATATTCGACACGACCGTGCATATCACAAGACGAAGCGCGAGAGTCAGAATAAGCGAATTGAAGCTGACGAAACAGCATATCCCGATACATATTCCGCACGAGACTGCGGTCACTGCGCCGTACGTCAAAAGCTTTATCAGCAGCTCCTTGCACCCGCTGCGGAAAACGGTGGTAAACAGATTGTGGAGAAGCCACGGCATTCCGATAGCTAATGTGCTGAGTACAGTTGAAAGCAAGATACCGTAAAGCCCCCAAAACTGAACCATTATGATGTTCATAATCAGGTTGGCTCCAGCGGTTATCAACGGTCTGAACCTGTCCTCATGCCATATACCGGCAGCATCTTTATAAAGACAAAGCAGAGAGTTCACCTGTTTTACAAAGAAATAAACGCAGAACATTATGACCATGCCGAAGGATAAAAGATTTTCTTTCTTTACCCAAAGCTCGATAAACGGCTGATACATACACGCAAGACAGCACACGCAGAAGCACGACATCCATGAGATTATAAAGGCGAACTTCTTCAAATCGTTGAAGTTCTTTTCGCTGCTCTCTGTCACAAGGCTGTTGCCTATTCCCGCAAGGGCGGAGCTTGTTACAAGAGACACAAAGCCGAACACCGAGGAGAGAATGAAGAAATAATTCTGATACTGTGCGAGGGCGGTCAAGCCGAGAAACGCCGAGATAACAATGGTATCCGCCGAATCGACAACTATCGCGCCTATCTTCGATGTAAACAAATCGCGCACGCGGCGGTTGATTATCTGAACCTGTTCTTTCAGGAGCTTTCCCTTTGCCCTATACTGCGGATACAGACGGTCCGCAACTATGGCGGTCACTAAATTGGAGACGACGCCGAGCAAAAGAGCTACAATAATATACGCATAGTAATTTTTAAACGCCACAAGCACTACGGCCTGAAGTCCGTATTTGACGGTATTGATAACAAGTCCGATTTTGTCACCGATATCGTTGCGCTGATGGGCATAGAGAATACAGTTTTTATACGCAAACAGCCAATATGACAAAACGGTTGTCAAAAGGTTTATCGCATAAAGAATATATATATTTATATCCGCCGGAACATCTTTTTTGATAAAAAACGGCAGTGCGGGAGTTATCGCCGTGCCGGCGACGAGGATAACCAAGCCGATAACGCGGTAATATATCTTGTAAAGCTGCATGAGCGCGCAGACGGTCGCGGTGTCGTCCTCGGCTATCGGCTTATACATACTGAACGTCATCGCCGCGCCGACTCCGAGCTCGGCGAGATTCAACACGGACAGTATGGACGTAAACAGGCTGTTAAGCCCCGTATACGCCATACCGAGCGTATATATGAGCAGCGTGCGCATAACAAACGGTATCGCAAGATTATATATTTTCGATACGGTACCGAATATCATATTGCGCGCTGTATTTTTTGATCTGTCAAGCTTCATTCTATGTTCAATGCACCTTTCAGATATTTATATGCAAACGCCTTTTCTTCCTCGATTATATCTTTAACGCCCGTATAGTCCTTATAAAACACATGTTCTGAGCTTTCGGTTATATCGCCGATGCACCAATCGGAGATATTGAGTTTGCCGAAAAGAGTGTTCATGCGGCTGCTCATATCCGCAACATTTCCGCCTCTTTTGAAGCAGCGGAACGGAACCTCGTTTATTATCGAGAAAACACAGCCGTGGAACGAGTCCGTCATCATAAGCTCGCAATGCTCTATAAGCCACGCAAACTCGCCCGGATCGGCTGCAAACCATTTTTTGTTTTCTATCTGCGATTTATCAAGAAACTCATCATATAGGTCAATAACCTTCAGCTCATTTGCCCGGGCAATGCCTTCTATATAATCGCGCACCTCTTCGGAGCATCCGCCGAGGAAATAAGTGAGCAGGTATCTGTCATTCTCCCCGACAAAAGAGGGCTTTTTCTCAATTTCTCTCCACTCGCCGCGGCTGAGAAGAAGAGTGGGGTCAACGGTAACGGGGACATCGCGGCCGGTCAGCTCTTTTATTATTTCGCGCCCGCGCTCCTCGCGCACCGATATCGCTTTCATCCCGTTTATGCCGTCAATGAAGCACTGTCTGTAATCCTCGAGAATATCATCAGTTCCGATACTCGCCGAAAACGCTATTCTCTTTTCCGGCTCAACAAATTTTGCAAAGAAAAGCACTGTATTGTCTCTTGCAACCGGAAAAGTAAAGTTCCATATCTGATCCGACCCGCAGACAACATTATCCAGCTGTCCGCCCAAATTATTGAGCCGCGCCGCTTTTATGCGAATAATATTGAAATATTTTTTATTAAAACGGTAAAATGTCGCGTCGCGCTTCTTGTGTATAAAAACAAATTTGCGGCGCCCCAAGAGAATCTTTACAAAATTCTTCAGCTTTCTTATAAACGGCGTTTTATAAACAATCGTTCCCGCCTCGACACCGAGTTTTTCCAGGAAAGACTGAACCGCATAATTCTGCAGTCTGTTTCCGTAATTCGAATCCTCTGTTATGGTTGTTATTCCGGTCATATTATTCTCTCCGTCAAATCAGCTGCGCTGTCTGAATTTTCTGTTGAACTTCTCAAACAGCTTCGGGCTTAGCGAAAGCATCAACACCGATATTTTAAACTTCAGCCCCAGCCGTTTATTCTTTAATATATCGTGCCTGTAAGCGAGTATTTCTTTTACAATCGCATCGAAATACTTATCATAAAATTCTTTTTCGCCGAGTATTATTCTTGAAAGCGTTGCGAAAAGTATACGGGTATGTCTGTAAACACAGGCCTCATATAACGGACTGCCCTTTTCGTTTTCCGCCATAGCGCTGGTTATTTTATATAGCCCGGCGCGGGAATCGGTCATATAGTGCGAGGTTGCCGAATCGCTCTCGCGGCACATATAGTGATAGAGACAAACGTTGCGGCTTATCAGCTTCCCGGCACGCTTCATAAGAAAATAATTTATATAAAGGTCCTCGCCGTACTTCTTCGAGCCGTCAAAGCGTATGCCGGAAAACAGGTGCGCCGAATACAGCTTTCCCCAAACCTCCGGGCGGACACGGTCGGTTATGAGTGCGCGTGCCGCATCGTCCGCGTAAAGCTCTTCTTCCGATATGTCGCATTTTTCCGTGCGGCCGTCTAAACAGTCATACGAAAACGAGCACTGTATGACATCGGCATCCCCTATATTCTCAAGCATATATCCGACTGCATTCAGCTCTACAAAATCATCCGAATCCACAAAGCAGATATAATCCCCCGCCGCTGCATCGAGGGCTGAATTGCGCGCGGACGAAACGCCGCCGTTCTCCTTATGTATGACCTTTATGCGGCTGTCCTTTTGTGCCCAGCTATCGCACATTGAGGGGCAATTATCCGGAGAACCGTCGTCAACTAAGATTATTTCGAGATTTTTATAGGTCTGTTCTACTATGCTTTCTACGCACTTATCGAGATAGTCTTCGACCTTGTAGACGGGCACTATCACGCTGACAAGAGTCCTCTGCACGTTCATCTCTCCTTTCGCACTGTCGCGTCAATCCGCTTTATTATCCTTGGCTTTTCTTATCCCGCGGATCATAAAATTATAAAATCCGGGACAAAGCCAAAGCGCAAGGACTTTTATCTTGTATTTGAAAGGATATTTGCTCTGCAAAAGTATCCTTTTCTTGAAATTCAATATTGCAGACCTTACTTCGTCATATCTGTGGAAATATTTTTCGTTAGTCAGCACTCCGCTGAGTAACGTGAATGCGGCTGCGGCATAGCCTCGCAGACAACAGTCATAGATGTCCTCCGGGATTTCTTTATAGCTCAGCATAATTTCAAATGCTTTCATCGAGTCAAAGGAGTGGTCGTTCATAACCCAAGCCTGCTTTTTGACTCGCTTCTGGAAATAATTGTATTCGGCACTGTCCAGAACTGCCGCGCCGTCGGACTTCTGCGCCGCCTTGAAATTGAACAGCAGATCCTCGGAATACCAAATATCCTCGTCGAATCTGACTTCTTTGAGGATATCGGCGTCGTAAAGTCTGTTCCAGATATATCCGCCGTCCCCACCGAGCACAATAAAACGAAAATAATCGTCTCTATCGAGCACCTCTTTGTCGGCGACACACCTGCACTCATACCTCTTCCCGGAAATCTCGACTGCATAGTAAGAGCACAGGGCTATGTTCTTTCCGCTTTCGCTTATTTTCCGTATGAGAGATGCATACATCTCCGGCTCAATCCAGTCATCGGAATCGACAAAACCTATATAATCTCCCGTCGCAATGTCAAGCGCCGCGTTTCTTGCTGACGAAACGCCTCCGTTTTCTTTATGTATGACTCTTATGCGGCTGTCCTTCTCCGCCCACTCGTCACACATGGCGGGGCAATTGTCCGGTGAACCGTCGTCAACTAAAATTATTTCGAGATTCTTATATGTCTGTCCCACGATACTCTCAACGCATCTGTCCAAAAGACCTTCCGTCTTGTAAACCGGAACTATAACGCTGATTTTCGGTTGGCTGTTCATTGCTTCCTCCCTAAATAGATCCTCAGAAATTCTACATATTTTTCCGTCATAAACACGGAGCCGCGCCCGAGCGCCGACGCGAGCAGCTTTGTGTGCGTCGGGAGCTTCCCGGCATCGACCCTTGCCGCCGCCGAGCGTATATCTTCATCTGCGCAAATATTTTCGATAACCGCTCTGCGCTCTTTTTTTGACATGGTGTTGGCCTTTTTAGCCTCGTTGCGAAGCAGGAAATTGACCATATACAAAAGATAATAATCGAGCTGAGAGGATATATCGAAATCCGACTCCGCGTTCTTCTCCTTGAGACGCTTATACGGCAGAAGGATTATGTCTTTAAGCCTTTCATCATAGGCGTTTGACATCGACTGCTCGGTTATCCTGTAATGATAAGTCGGCGTTTTTACGCAAGTTATGCTTTGCGAGTCGAGCATGCACGGATATATGAACGCCGCGTCCTCGCCCATTCTTATGCGCTCATCGACGGGAGAAAGATTTTTTTCGATAAGCTCTCTTTTAACAAGCTTGCTCCAACAGTTCGGGTTGACGCCAAAACGGTAAAACCGACCGTCAAAGAGCATTTTCGGAAATATCTCGCTTTCAAGGCGCGCTCTGTCATAAAATCCCTCTTCAAAGCACTGATCGCTCGGCTCTCTGCGCTCGCCGAAGTCACTCAGGAAATCGCTGAGCGCCATATCGGGCGAATACTTTATGATTGCGTTGTGCATATTCATAAATGTTTCGGGCTCGACCCAATCATCGCCGTCGACAAAGCCGATATAGTCACCGCTTGAGGCCGCAAATCCCGCCTTTCTTGCGCTGAGCAGACCGCCGTTTTGCTTATGCACAACCTTCATACGCGCGTCCTTAGCCGCATATTCGTCGCAAATCTCGGGACAGCCGTCGGGCGAGCCGTCGTCGACAATGACTATTTCCATATCATCGAGTGTCTGTGCCGAAAGGCTCTCGAGACATTGGCGGAGATATTCTTCAATTTTATATACCGGCACTATGACGCTTATCATAATTTTATCTCCTTAAAAACGAACCGAATACTTTTCTTATTGCCAATGCGACGGCGCGCCCTATGAAATTTAGAACATTCTTATTCTTTGCAAATACATCCACAACCTCATATTCATCGTTTGAGTTATATGTGTGTATCCGCTCGGGAGCGTCAACATTAAGGAATGTCAAATCATCAACGCATATTTTTTTCACAAGCGTCTCATTGTAGTGTGTTTTGAAGTCGGTATCGACTTTCAAAATATTGAGTTTGTCGCCGTAACATTCCGCGCAATCCTGCGACGGTCTGTATATCCTTCCGTCGAGGGCGAAAAACTTCCCTGCCGGTCTTGCGCGTGAGACATCGTCAACCACGGGACTTATCTCTGTCTCCTCAAGCAAGCCGTCGTGCGAAAGGCTGAACATACGGAGTATCTTGTCCGTCGGATCCCCGGTATTGCAAGCGAATGCGTACACTCCGTCCGCAGCCGAAACAAACGTTGAATCGGTCAGACCGACGCCGGAGATAAAATCATGCACCTTTTCCCACTTATCGGGAAAGCTTACGGCTTTATAGGCGCAGAGTACCTTGCCGAAAGACGATTCGGGTATCAAATATATGTCTCCGTTATATTCAACGGGCTGAGGATATGACATATGGTACTTCTCTCTGAGCACCGCTTTCCAACCCGTCCTGCTGCTGTCCGGCAAAAGCTCACAGTAGCCGATGCACCCTTTTCTGATAAGATAATCATACAGCTCGGCAAATATATAAGTTTTGCCGTTACGGCTTATGACAAACGGGTCGGCAGCCCAATATCGCCATGAATTTCCCAGCGCAATAAACGGAGTGTGAGTGTCCTCAATAATTGAACCTGTTTTTTTCTTTCTGTAAGCCACTTTGTAATAAGTCGTGTTCATATTTCCACCGTCTTTAGCTGAATTTGAGCCAGATGAGGCTCGTTCCGTTGCAGGCATACCACATATGGACAATTGTATATGCAACAAAGCAGAAATTGATTATTATTTCGTTTGAGGAAACTGTCATTCCTGATTTTATTATCGACTTTTTCTTTCCTCCGGACTCAAGTATTTCGTTCTTTTCGTTTGATGTTGCCTGCATGCCGACCATAAAGACCGTGGTAATAACCGCAGGTATGACCCAACGGGCAAAGCGAATAAAAGTCAGACCGAACGTAACGGAACCCAGCATAAAGAAAATTATCAGCTGAACAAAATTCATATATTCGGAAAACCCTTTATATTTCTCTTTCTGCTTGTTGACAGCATAGCTCATATAGAAGAAAACAATTGCAGCTACGACAAATACAGAAATGTTTACCATATACTGAGTGTTTGAATAGGTTCCCGCCGTTGATACCGCTCTCTCTGCCTTTTGCGAAATCAGCTGTAAATACTCAATACCAAAAATATCTCCGAGGCGCGGCACAACAGCTCCTCCGACTACCATCGCAAAGAAAACAAGTATCGAAACCAACTTACCGTTTCTCTTGCCGGAAACAATCAGCGCCACACGTATCATCATCATCAGTATTCCGCTTGAATGCATCATACACATAGCTAAATATCCGAGCCAGCAAAGCGGTTTATATTTTTTTTCAACCAGCTCAACATACGCAAAAAAGCAAAACAATGTGAAGGTCAGACCGTTTCTGATTCCGCTGCATATATCATAGAACCAATATGTCGAAAGAATGAAAAACGCGGCGAGGAACAGATACCATTTATTAACCTCGTATTTCTTTGCCGCCATCCACAGCACCCAGAACATACTTCCGTAAGCTAAAAATATCGTAACCGCAGGCAACATCCCGTTCTCCGAAAAGCGGCTTATAAAAAAGAAGTAAAGTCCGCAGACGGGAAGCGAATCCCAGTTCTCATTTCCGTTTTCTATCATTCGTCTGAGCGTATTGAAATCGCCCTTACGCAAGCTTGAGAGCTGGATAAAATAGTTGCTCAAATCATCCGTCTCTTCAGGCACAACAAAAAATGCCATAACCGACAGGGCAAGCACCAGAGCAAGAAAAAGCCATTTTATATGCTTCCTGGGGACAAGGGGATATATTAAGCAAAACGCCATAACTATTGTCAAATAAACCCACATTAACTATCCCTCCCCGAGTTATGATTCATAGAGTTTTTTCAGCTTACCGGCAACGCTTTGCGCCGAGTAACGCGCTTTAAGCTCGGTAAGATCACTTTTGTTTCTGTCAAGTGCAGAAAATTCCAATATCTTTTTTATCCACTGCGCCGACGGGACATCCAAGGAAAGTCGGACAAAAGAATCGGTTGCTTTTATTTCCTCCGTCACACCGGTCGAAACAATGCACGGCAGGCCGGATGCCTGAGCTTCTATCGGCGCTATCGGAAGAGCCTCGAACCGCGACGGAAACATAAAAATATCCATTGCACACAGCAGCTCCGGTATATCGTCTCTGCTGCCCGTAAATATTACCTTATCAGCCACATTTAGCTTTTTTGCCAAAGCTCTCGTTTTGCCGCCGTCCGCCTCCTCGCCGACAAGCATGAGGCGCGCATTCGGACATACCTTAAGAAGTCCGGCGAGCAGCTCAACAAGAAATGTCTGATTTTTTATCCAATATATTGAGCCTGTGTGACCTATCAAAAGCTCGTCCGCAAGTCCGAATTCTTTGCGTTTCAAAAGTCTGCTTTCGCCGCTGAATGAATATTCATCGATGTTCACATAATTCGGCAGTACTGTGCCGCGCTCGCCAAACAGCCGCTTTCCGCACATATACTCTCCGGCTTTTTTACTGCATCCGACAATATCGGTCGCATATTTTCCGATAACGGCGCGCATGATTGCATGATATATGTCTCCGGCAGTTTTTTTAAGCTTCCCCATAACACGGTTTTCCTCGGTCGCATGGCTGTGCGCTATACGTTTTCCGACTCCCGCCTTATATGCCGCGCACATTATTATGCCGTTGTAAAAAAGCAGGTGTGCATGAACAATATCGTACTTTTCTTTTTTGAATAACTTTTTAAAGAAAAAATAATCCTTGAGATAGCTGTTGGTGCTTTCGGGCTTTACGATTATTTTCGCTCCGCGCTTTTCAAGTGTCTTCACCATGGATTCATCATAGTGCAAAAGATTCCTGAGCAGGAAAGTTGCCTCATACTCCTCGCTGTCAAGCAACTCAAAAAATCTGAGCGCTGCTATTTCTATTCCCCCGCGACGAAGGTTATCAAGAACAATAACTACTTTCTTCTTACCTTTTTTTTCACCCATTCGACTTTAATACCCTCTTCAGCTTTTTAATGTTCTTTGTGCCAATGATGTTTCTCAGTCGTCCGGTCAAATACCGTTTTACTCTCCATAAAAACGGCCCGCCGAAATTGCAGTTGTCTCCCCATGTACCTGCTGAGTGATGAATCGTATAGCTTTTTCTCGACGGCTTATTAAATACTCGGCTGATGTTATTGGGGCAAAAATAGATCGCAGGATAGAGAGTAAAGCCCTCTATCGTCTGCTTCTTTCCGTTTTGTTTAAGCCCGTGCTTCAGGCACGACTCGGTTATCACAATGGTATTCGACGTCATATCTATCGAGCCGTCCTCAAGAATGAGCTTTCTGTCGTCATAGTCGTGCAGCAGCTCGCCCATGAATCTCTGACCCTTAACGGATGCCATTATTGCGGTAGGCACCGAGTCTCTCGACTCGAAGCCGGAAAACGCTTCGTCGTCAAGGAATTTATCTATCGGCTTGAGCACCTCGACATCGGAATCAAGGTACACGCCGCCATAGTTATAAAGCGCATAGAGGCGCACATAGTCGGTAATAAATGCCCATTTTTTGTTTTCATATGCTTCTTTGACATACTGATTGCAGTTGATATCAAAGTTTTCTTCGCTCCATTTGATTATCTCATATTCGGGAAGATATTTCTCCCACGATGCTATGCATTTTTTAATAAGCTCCGGATATTCCGCTCCTCCGAACCAGCAGAAATGTATTACCTTGGGTATTTTTGACACTGTATCTCACCTCTCATAAAATTCAACAAGCGTGTTTGCGCAGTCGGCTATGTCCCAGCCGCATTCCCTGACTTTTTCAAATGCGGCGGCGCGCGGCCCGTCGGGAACTTTTTCGATTTCTTTCGCCCACTCCGAAGGGTCGGCGTCAATCGACAGGCGCTTTATATTATCCGTTATGCAGACCTCGTCCGTCACGGTATCGGACATCAGCACCGGCAGCCCGGCCGCCTGCGCCTCGACTACGGATACGGGCAAGCCCTCCCGCAAAGACGGGAATATAAAAGCATCCATTGCGCAGAGCAGCTGCGGTATATCAGAACGTCTGCCGAGAAAACGCGCGCTGTCCGATATTCCGAGCCTGTCCGCAAGCTCTCCGAGCTCGTCCGTCGCCTCCGCGCCCGCCATAAGCAGCACCGCATCGGGGCGCGTTTTCTTTATCTCGGCAAACACGCGCAGAAGATACGGATGATTTTTAAGCGGAGGATTTGTCACTCCTACATGACCGATAACGAGCGTATCGGGGTCAATTCCTAATTTCTCACGAGCCGCGCTGCGCCTTTCCGAGGAAAAAGCGTATGCGACGCAGTCGATAGCATTCGGAATGACGGTAAAGCGGCTGTCCTTGCCGTACCAATAGCGTCCCGCCTCGCGCCCGCAGGCGAAAAGCTTATCCGCCAAAAAGCGGGTCGGCATATTCAAAAGCCGGTTTCTGCGAAGATTATCGGGATTCAGCGAAAACAGAGTCGAGTGACAGTGCGCCGCCGCTTTTTTTATGCCGTGCTTTTTGGCTTTCGGCGCAATGAGGCAGGTCATGTACGGCGCATGGATATGCACCGCCGCATACTCATCCCTATGCTCTTCAAAAAAGCCGTCAAGCTCCGACGAGACAAAGCTATTTATTCCGGGCGTATTCATCTTGAACACGCGCCCTCCGAGCGCCTCTATGTCGGCGCGCCTGTCGCGCTCGCACTCCTTGAAATACATCACATCAAACTTTATATCTTCCGGCATCGCGCGAAAATAGTTGAGCACAACGCTCATCACGCCGTTTGCAACGCCTATGTCCGGCACAAAGTGCAGTATTCTCATATTGCCGCCCCTATTCTCAAACGAGTCCGAGATTGCCGTAGATCGTCAGCATCTCGCGGTTGACATTTTCTGTAGAAAAGTCCTTGACCATATCGAGTCCGTTCTCGCCGAATGTTCGAAGCTTTTCGCGGTCGTTCATAAGCTCGAGTATTTTTTCGGCCATCAGGTCGCTGTCTCCTACCGGGACGAGATAGCCGTTGACCCCGTCCTCGACCGCGTCATTGTTGCCGCGCACATCTGTGGCGACTATCGCATTGCCCATGGCCATGGCCTCGATAATATTTATCGGCAGACCCTCACGAACGCTTGATGTTACGGAAAGGTCGCTCAAGCCGACAAGGTTATTTATGTCTCTGCGGTAGCCGAGGAAATCCACCTTATCGGCAATTCCGCGCTCCGAAACCATCATCTTATATTTTTCAAGCATTATCGGCTGACCGGGCAGCAAAAGCTTTACCTTCTCATTTTTCTTTGCTATCTTTTGAATCACATCAAAAAGCATCTGCTGATTCTTTCCGACGGCGAGGTCGGCGGGATATATCATAATGAAAGTGTCTCCGTCGTAGCCGTATTCGGCTCTGAGACGCGCCTTTTCGTCGGCATCCACAGCCTTGAATTTGTCAAGCTCAACGCCTACGCCGTGAACCTTATATATTTTTCCGGCTCTGAATTTTTTCTCGTGCGCCAGCTCACAGTCCTCGCTGTTTATGGTTATGAGGCAGTCGGTATACTTCGACAAATACTTTTCTACAGGGTAGAAAAACATCCAGTTTTTAATCGAGGCGCCCTTGAAAAAATGAAAGCCGTGAGCTGTGTATATGACCTTTGTCCCCTTTTTGCGCGCGCTTTTGGCCGCAAGGCGGGTAATGACCGCGCCCATGGGGGTATGGCAATGCACGGCGTCATAGCCGTTGCCGTCAATAATCTTTTTGAGCTCTCTGTACGCCTTTATGTTATTCGGACGCAGAGGCCGACGCTCAAACGGGACTTCAAAAGTCTTGTCTATTGCGGACAGATCGAGTCCCGGCTTGTCTGCGGAATTATCCTTGAACGCGGCGTGAACCTCGACTCCGCGAGCCTTCAGTTCACGGATAAACGGCATATGAAACTGCCCTATATGACTGCGCACCGTGGCGACGAACAAAATTTTCATCGGTTATTCTCCATTCGTTTTACTGCTGCATATTGCTGACTATCTCTTCAACCCGTTCTTTGAGAGCCGCCGAATTTTCCGCAAGCTCACGCTCGTTCATGGCGGCGCACTTCTTTTCATAATCGCGTATCGCGCCGACGCCGTTATCAAATATGCGGCGTATTTCTTCGATATTCCCGACCTTTGACGCGTCGCAGAACGCGCGGGAGAGGATAACGCAGGTCGAACCGAGCCTGTAGTGCTCGGGAAGTATCATTTCCGCCGGCAGCAGACCGCCGCCGAGCGAGGCGATTCCGCCGAAGCCGTAGCTTTCGATTCCGTGCGCCTTAAAGCGTTCAACGAGCCTGTCCACGGTGCCGTCCGCCAGCTCCTCGAAGAGAAACTTCTTGCCGTAGGAGTGGGAGAGGTCGTTTAGTCCTATATGTATTTCGTCTATACCGCCGACCGAGATTATGTCGTCTATCAGCTCGGCGGCCTCTCTTGTCTCTAAAAGAATCGAGGTTCTCGCCCTGCCGTCAACCGCTTTTATAAAAGTCTCAACCTCGCGCACAGTTTTGAAATAGGGCAGCATAACAACATCGGGTCTGCAGGCGATGACGCCCTCAAGCTCATCGGCAAAGCCGCCAAACACGGGGTCGGTGCGCACGAATATCTGCGCGTTTTTGACCGCCGCCTTAACTTTCGGAATGTCCGAAATGCTGTGCTTCGACTTCACGGAGTCCCAATTTTTCTGGCGCTTCTCCTTGCCGTACCGCTCGAGGTCGATAAATATTCTGTCAACCCCCGCCATGTCGGCTATCGAGGCTATCTCGGGTACATTCGTTATGTACATCAGCTTAAGCATCTTTATTCTCCTTCGACTCCGAGGTTTTTCCGACATTGTCATTATCCTTCATCGTCAAAACGTTCCAAACTGTTTGGAACAGTATTTTGCAGTCAAGACCCAAAGAGAGCTTGTCGACATATTCGACGTCGTACTTTATTCTGTCATTCCAGTCTATCGCCTTTCTGCCGTGAACCTGAGCGAGTCCGGTTATTCCCGGGCGCACCTCAAAGCGTCTGCGCTGAGCGTCACTGTACTCCTCAAGCCTCCACGGGTGATATGTCAGGGTCGGGCGCGGACCGATAAAGCTCATATCTCCCTTGAGAATATTTATGAACTGCGGCAGCTCGTCGAGACTCGTCGCCCTTATTACCTTGCCGACGCGGGTCACGCGGCTGTCGCCCTTATATGAATACTGGCCCGTTCCCATATGCTCGGCGCCCACGCACATCGAGCGGAACTTGTACATCTCGAAAACCCTTCCGTCTTTTCCGAGGCGCTCCTGCTTGAATATAACGGGGCCTTTCGAATCAAGCTTCACGGCCGCGGCAACGGCGAGAAGTATCGGCGAGGTCAATGCCGTGCCCACAATCGAAAATGTTATATCAAGAGCTCTTTTTACTCCTTTATACAAAAACTATCCCTCCAAGACCGCACCTATAAAAAGGCGCATTTACCTGTTTATAATTATACCAATATATATGCCGATTTTCAACACTCTTTTGTGGTGAAAACAGATTTATATCAGTCATATAAAAAATCACGGAAATCGAGCATAATTTTTGAATGTTCGGGCAACTTTTTTGCATAAAAATCGGCAGCGGAGCCGAAACTCGCTGCCGGGATATTTTATTTTACGGACGGGATGACGCGCTCGTTTTCAAGCTCCGTCTCCTCCTCTTTCTTGAGGAAGGTCACAGCCGGAGTGCTTCTTCCGGGCTCCTTATATGTCTTGACTATCTTTTTGATGACCCTGCGAACGTCAGCGTTGTCGTCGTACATTATTTCGCTGAGCTCTTCGAGGTCGGCGAAGAATTCGTCCTCGTTTATGTCTATGGGCTTGCCGATATGTATGAGATTGTTTTCCGTCGCCTCAAGCCCCTCCTCGTCCATGAGCAGCTCCTCATAGAGCTTTTCGCCCGGACGAAGTCCCGTGAACTTTATGTCAATATCCTTATACGGCGTATAGCCCGAAAGCCTGATGATGTTCTCCGCGAGGTCGACTATCTTAACTGGCTCGCCCATATCGAGCACAAAGATTTCGCCGCCCCTTGCGGATGCGCCCGCCTGAAGAACGAGCGAGACGGCCTCGGGGATAGTCATAAAGTAGCGGATAATATCTTTATGAGTGACGGTAACGGGTCCGCCGTTTGCTATCTGATCTTTAAACAGCGGGATAACCGAGCCGTTCGAGCCGAGGACATTGCCGAATCTGACGGCGACGAACTCGGTTTCCGAATGCTTGTTGTAGGTCTGAACTATCATCTCGCATATGCGTTTTGTGGCGCCCATGACATTCGTGGGGTTGACCGCCTTATCCGTAGAGATGAGCACGAAACGCTCTACGCCGAACTTGTCCGCCGTGCGAACGGTCTTGAGCGTGCCGAAGACGTTATTTTTGACGGCCTCGTTGGGGTTGTCCTCCATAAGGGGCACGTGCTTATGCGCCGCGGCATGGTAGACGATATTCGGATGATACCGCGAAAACACGGCGTCGAGACGCTTGCTGTCCCTGACCGAGCCTATGAGCACCTTGACGTCGACCTCGGGATGTGTCCGCTGGAGCTCGTTTTGGATAGCATAGGCGTTGTTTTCATAGATATCGAAAATGATGAGCTTATGCGGCGAATGCTCCGCTATCTGGCGGCACAGCTCGCTGCCGATAGAACCGCCGCCGCCCGTGACGAGGACGGTCTTTCCGCTGACATAGTCCATGACGGAATCGAGCTTTATCTTAATCGGCGGGCGGCCGAGAAGATCCTCTATATTAATCGAACGAATGTTGGAAAGTCCGAATTTTTTGTCTATCATCTGCCCGATGCTCGGGAGCGTTTTAACGGCGCAGCCCGTTTTTGAGCAGCGGCGCAGTATCTCGCCCTTGCGCTCGGGAGTCGCGGACGGGATAGCGAAAATTATTGTTTTGATATCGTATTTTTCGGCGATTTCCTCTATTTTGTCGCAGTTGCCGACGACCTTGACTCCGTAGACCGTGCTGCGTCTTTTCTCCGGCGAATCGTCAAGTATACAGACCGGATAATATTCCAAGGCGGGGCTTGTCTTGATCTCATGAAGCAGTATGTTTGCCGCAGCACCTGCGCCGATTATCATGGTGTTGTTTCGGTTAGATTTCGGCGTTATGCCCCTCCACGGCTTTCGCTTCAATGTTCTGAGCGCCATTCTTATTGCCACAACCCCGGCGCCCGAAAGCAGGATAGCCATAATATATATGCTCGGTGCGAAATTAGGGAATTTCAGCACCGTGCGCATGAGGGCAAAGATTATCGAAGAACCCATGGCGCACACGGAAACTATGCAAACGTCGCGCAAGGACGCATATTCCCAAAGCACCTGATAAGTTCTCGACAGGGTGAATGCGCAGGCATATACCACAGCCAGCAGAACCATGCTCGTCCAAAAGCTTCCGCGAGTCAGCTCCTTTGTGAGTGCCGACAGCTTAAACTCGTTTCGCATCCATACCGAGAACATTACCGAAACCATCAGCACGACAGTGTCGAGGAAATATAAAAGCGTCACTAAAAGATCGCGTTTTTTCAAAATTGCCCCTCCAGTTTCCATAATTACAATCAATATCATAATCACTTTAATTATATGTTGAAATATTTATACTGTCAATACGGAAGTTGAATTATAATCCGCGCACAAATTCGGTGTTTTTGTGCACTTTTTCATTTTATCCCGTTCGCGGATAAATATATGCCAAAAACAAGCGAAACAAAAGACACAAACCGTCAGAACAGTCGGTTTGCGCCTTTAAAATTTCCGCTTTTATTATCAGAAATTAGAGCCGTTCCAGCCCCAGTGCTCCGCCTCTTCATACTTGATATAAATATTGGCGGGAGCTATTCCGGTCTCCTCGGACACCGCGTCGCAGACGGCCGCCGTAAGCTTGTCATAGACGGCGTCGGACGTTCCTCCGAAAAGGCTCAGCTCAATATAGGCCATAGGCTCGTCGCCTCTGCCGCCGAAATACATCTCGGCTCCGCCGTCAAACGAGAGCATGAGCCAACGCTCAGTCTTTCCGGGGACGATGGATATTATCTCGCCGTATTTCGCCGCGAGCGCATCCCGCTTGTCTTTTGCGAGTTCGATATTTGTTTTTGTGCTGATATAGGGCATTGCCGTTACTCCTTCCTTACTGTCAGTTTATTCTGAGGAAGTCCCCTGCCGGGACGGTTATACCGCTTATATTTACATCGGATTCGGTATAGTTGACGTAAATCTTTGCACCGGTATCGTACTCCGTGCAGAAAACACCGTTTCTTATCTCGCTGTGCGAGGTCATACGCGCCGCCTGAAGATCCTTCAGCGCCGCATCGGCACGCTCATACTGCGCGGAAGCGGAGGCTATCCAATTTTCGTAATAGACGCCGATCGTCTCCGCGCTGTTTTCATCGGACTTAGTCTTACCGTCCGCATGAGTCCCCGAATACGTCCACTCGTAGGCGGGGCTCGCGCCGTATTCGACGCAGCGCAGGAACGAGTTCTTTGCGTCCTCGCTGAAATTGAGCGGTTCACTCGAATAGCCGACTATTCCGTGGAGCACAAGCTGGAGGAACGGCACGCTGACATACGCAGAGCCGCTCTGAGACGCGCGGGTCGGCAGATGAGAGATGAAGCTGACGTTCTTTATGACGCAGAAATTGCCCGTGTCCGTCATAAGCTTCATGTTGGCGGTCAGCGACGGGAGCTGCTCGGATATCATTTCCGCGCTCTCCTGGCGGTTGAAGCCGTTTTTGTAGTCCGAATAGAGCAAGCTTCCCACATCATTGACGCACAGGCCGTTAAACTGCGAAAACCTTGTGTTGCCGAGTATCGAGATTATCGACTTTTCGACATATTTCATGCCGAGCAGGCGCTTTGCATATCTCTCTTTTCCGAGAGACGGGGACGCCTCGTTTTCCCTGTTATACTCCGCCTTTTTACCGAAAATGCTGCCCGCCGTTTTACCGGACGAGAAGGCGTCGCTCTTTGCCGCGGAGATTAAATCGATGTCGAGATACATCTCCATATTCTGCGCGTTGATATACTCGGCCAGATCCTTCAAATCGGAGCGGCTGCCGAGGCGCGAGAGCAGGGACGCACTCATTATGCTCGACTGATCCGTGCCTCCGGTCAGTGCGCCCTTATAGCGAAGCTTTATTGAATTTATACCCTTCGACTTCATTCGTATAAGCATATCAAGAGTCTGCTCGAAATCGGTGAAGGTCTTATTTTTTCTGAGATTCAAACGCTTGAATGAGAGCAGGGTGTCGTCCGAAACGCCGATAACCGTGAGGTCAAGGGGCAGATACTCCTGCTCCTCCGCCGTTCTTGTGGAGAGCACTCTCTCCCTTATCAGCTGCTCGCGGGCTGCCGCCGCCATGCCGGTATAGTCGGCATTCGAGCCGCCGAGGAAGCGTATGCAGAGCCCGATATCGCCGTCATAGGATTCGGAGCTCATGTAGAATTTGCCTTTCGACTCGGCGCAGGGCGTGATATCAAAAGACACGCCGGCCTCATAGAACGTGTTGCCCGCTCTGACTCTGTCCGCGCTGACAGAGGCTATTGCGTCGCCGCTGTCGATAATAGTGACAAAGGCATTGTTCCCCTGCTTCATGCCGTATGCGGGGACAAGCGCGTTTGCGGTGCCGCCGTTCGCGTTGCCCGATGCCGCATCGCCGCCGTAGACGGGGAAAACCAGCTCGCTGTCAAAGGAGTCGTCTTTCGTATCGGTCTTTATGAGCGCGCCGCTCCCGTCCGGGACGAAGATATAGTCGCCCTTCTGCGGTTCGGAATAAGCGCCGAAGAAATTGAGAAGGCTGAGCTTCGTGAGCTTCGCCTCGGAGCCCTCAACAAGATTTTCATACTTTGCGTTAACATAGACGCTGCCGTCTTTTATCTGATAGTCGACGACCAATTTAAACGCGATGTCGTCCTTTTCGTATTTCTCGCTGTGCGCCGTCGAGGTGTCCGGCGTCAAAATATAAGTTACGCTGAGGCCTTCGTCGGAAAAAGTGCACTGGGCGTTCTGGAACGATACGCTGTTATCCTGAGTGTTGAGCTTATAGAGCGTATTCCCCTCGACAATCTCCGCGGTCGCCGTTGCGGCGCAGGAATTTTCCGCCGTCGGGAGCGCCGACCAGAGCTTTTCGCCGCCGCTCTGAGAGAGGTCCGCAACGCAGACCGAATAGGTGCTCTCATCGAAAAGCAGCTCGATAAGACCGGATTTGCCGACCTGCTGAAGCTGAGCCTTGTCGCCTACGGAGTGAAGCAGCGTCGACTCCGGTGCATTCGCCTGAGCGGGCGAGCCCTTTGTTTTCGTCACGGCAACAGGGTCGGAGCACGCGCTCAGGGAGCAGAGCATCGCCGCCGAAAGCAGCAGAGCCGATATCCTCGCCGTTATTTTTTTGTTCCTGCCTTTTGAAGTCATAAAAAGCTCTCCCATATCTATAAAATCGCCGCTTTGCGTTGAACTCTTCTTTTAATTATATCATCTTTGCGTCATTTATTCAACAGCACTCACTTATCCACATCAAACCAAAAACGCACGCCGCCGTATTCGTTGACAACGCCGCACTCTCTGCCGAGGCGCTTCTGAATCGCCTTGACTATAGGCAGCCCGAGGCCGAAATGGAAGTCCTCGTTCTTGCGCTTTTTGGAGGATTTATAGAAGCTGTACCAAATTTTGTCAAGCTCGTCCTCGGCTATCGGTTCGCCGGAATTATAGACGCTGACCCTGTATGTGTCCAAGTCGTCATCGACGGTCAGCTGGACTATCTTCTTGCCGCCGATATTCGACACGGCATTGGACAGGAAGTTCTGGAGCACAAGCAGAATCGTGCGCTCGTCGCTGTGAACGGTAAGCCCGTCCGGGATGCGGTCGATGAGCGTTATTCCGTTATCGTTGAACATCATGGAGAACGCCGCCAGCTGCCCTTTTATCATCGAGCTCAAATCGAGCGTTTCGCGGGTCGGAACATATGAGCCGCTTTCGAGCTTTTCAAGATTCAGAAGATCCATGACTATGCGGTTCATCTTCCCCGTCTCCTCAAGGATTATGTCGCAGTATTCCTCGCTGCCCTCGGGGTCGCTGTTTATGCCGAGCTTGAGTCCCTCGGCGTAGCCCTGAATAATGGCTATCGGGGTCTTCAGCTCGTGGGATACGTTTGCGATGAAGCTCTTGCGCGACTCGTCGACAAGCGCGCTGTGCTCAAGCTCCTCCGTCAGTTTTTCGTTTTTGTCCTGCAATTCGTCGAGCGTTTCGCTCAGGGACTCCGAGAGTATGTTTATATTTTCTCCGAGATTTTGAACATCCGTCTGCGGATAGCTGACGCACTTCTGAGAGAAATCGAGCTTTGCCATTGACTCCGTTATCTCAGCCATAGCCGCAACGGGGCGCGAGAAGCGCATATTTGAATAGAGTATAATAGCGCAGGCAAGAGCCGCGGAAAACAGCGAGAAAGCGGTCAGGAGAACGGAAGCCGTGCCGGCGTTTCGCTCAACCTGATAGTAGGGCAGCCACAGGCGCAGAGTGTCGCCGTTTTTGAGCTCGACGCGGTATCTGTAATATCCGCCGGTCTTGCCGGACGAATACTCGTATTCGTCGAAGCTGACGCTCTCGTCAAAGAGGTCGAACACGCGCACGCTGCGACCGTCTGCGTACATATTTTCCGCTGTCTGATAATATATGCCGTCTCCGTCGCCGGAGTTGAGGAACCTCTCGCGGTTGGAATAGACCGTGTTGCCGTCGGGGTCAAAGACCTCTATCATATAGTAGTTGTTTTCGGAGACGGAGGCGAGCTTCTGATAGTACTCGTAGGACGCGGGGTCCTCGCTGTCGAGCGACTCGCGGATGCTCTGCATATTCAATATCTCCGCAAAAACATAGACCGATTTAAGCAAGACGCCCGGACGGAATATAATCAGCGTGACGGCAAGCGCTATCAGAACGGCGCCTATTTGAAGAGCCATACGCCGTCCTGATTTTCTGATTCTGCCTTCTTTTCTTGCCGGTCTGCGCCTCAAGCTCAGTTCACCTCTATCTTATATCCCGCGCCGTAAACCGTGCGCAGATGACGGCTTCCCCAATCGCCGAGCTTCGTGCGAAGACGCGCGACATGGGAATCGACCGTTCTCGAGTCGCCTAAAAAATCAAAGCCCCATATATCGTCGAGCAGCTGCTCGCGCGAAAATACGCGCTCGCGGTTTGAGGCGAGCTTATGGAGAATCCCGTATTCCTTGTGGGTCAGCTCTATCTCCTGCCCGTCGCAGACGACGGAATGAGCCACGACGTCAATGACGAGCCCGTCTATAATTATCTTGTCCGTCGGATTGTCTGCGGTGCGCTTGAGACGCGCTTCAATGCGCTTGACGAGCACGGTAGGGCTGAACGGCTTTGTTATAAAATCGTCCGCGCCGCACTCAAAGCATTCGAGCTCGTCAAATTCTTCGCCGCGCGCCGTGAGGAAAATGACCGGAACATCGGAGGTCTCGCGTATTTTGCGGCAGACCTCCCAGCCGTTCATCTCCGGCATCATTATATCAAGCACCGCCAGAGCTATATCGCCGTTTTCCGAGAAAACGCGCAGAGCCTGCGCACCGTCCTCCGCCTCGACCGTCTCGAAGCCCTTGGCGGCAAGGAAATCCCTGATAATACGGCGTATCTTCGCCTCATCGTCCGCGATAAGTATCTTCTGCAAAAGTTACCCTCCCTACGGCGCGGGCTTACACCGCACCCCAAAATCATTTATAACTGATTTTATCACAAATCTACAAAATTAACAAGACATCAGTGCAATGCGGATTGCTGTTTTCCGAAATTATACCGTCACTATTGCATTCCGCAGTTAAAATAAGTATAATAGTTAGCATAATCATCAGAATCGGGGAGTTTGCGACTTGCGCTTTTCTCGCCGATTGCAGGGAGGGAAAGACCTTTGTTAGGAAAATTCGTAAGAGTCAGAATAACAAACCCGGTCGGCTCCCTGAACCGTCAGTACGGATACAGATATTCTCTCAATTTCGGTTCTCTTGAGGGCAGGCGGCAGTTTGACAACCGTTTCGCAGGCGCTTATATCATGGGCGTTCACCATCCCGTCAGGCACTTCGACGGGCGCGCAATTGCCGTATTATACAGAGAGGGAGAACGCAAGGGCATTCTTGTCGTTGCGCCGAAAAATATGCGTTTTATCGGCTACCAGATAGCCGACGCACTCGCCTTTGCGGAGCCCGAGGGCACCTACCGACTGGAGTGTCTCTACGAGCGCTCCTGCGGAGCCGTTGTATGCCGCAAAATAAACGGAGAAACAAGACTTCTTCTCATAAAGAACAGCCGCAGCGCCCACTGGGGATTCCCCAAGGGACATATGGAGCGCGGCGAGACGCCCGAGCAGACCGCACGGCGCGAGGTTCTTGAGGAGACCGGGATGCACATAGATATAATCCCGGATTTCACCGCAAAATCCGACTACACGATTCAGGGAAAGGTCGAAAAAAGCGTAACTATCTTTTTGGCCAAGACCGAAGACACAAAAACAGTAATTCAGCGCGAGGAGATAGACGACTATATTTGGCTGAGCTTCGACAAAGCCCTTGAAACGCTGAAATTCGAAAACGACAAGGCGATTTTAAAGAGCGCACGTCGTTTTATGGACAGGCACGGAATTTTTGAAACCGATAGCTGACGGCATCTTTTGCCGCACGGAAAGGAAAGAATATGACCGAAGAATTTGCCAAAGGGCTCGTTGACTTTTTTCAGAACAAGATTCCCAATGAACTTATAATTTTTCTCGTCTCGCTGCTGCCGGTTCTCGAGCTGCGCGGCGGTATGATAGCGGCGAAGCTGCTACACGTCGATTTTTTGCGTGCCTTTATTATATGCTATATCGGCAACATCCTGCCGATACCGTTCATCCTGCTTTTCATACGCAAGATATTCCAATTCCTGCGCGACAAGCCGGTATTCTCGAAAATCATCGAAAAGCTCGAAATCCGTTCGATGAGAAACAGCGAAAAGGTCAAGCGCTGGCGCGATTGGGGTCTGCTTTTGTTCGTCGCGATTCCCCTTCCCGGCACCGGCGGCTGGACCGGAGCACTGATAGCGGCTCTGACCGACATGAGAATAAAAAAGTCGTTCCCGATAATAGCCTTGGGTATACTTATAGCGGGAATAATTATGTCGGTCATCACCTACCTTGTGCCCTCTTTCTTTGGATTTTAAAGCAGTAAAACCATATAAGGAGGAACAAACATGAAGAAAGCCATAGCATTCATTCTTGCGGCCGTCATGCTCGTTATGCTTCCCGCCGGTGCATTCGCCGACAGCGCGGAATGCCGCTGCGACACGCCGCCCGTAGTCATGGTCAACGGCTTTGCCACCGACCTCACTCACGACAACGGGGACGGCACGACGAAGTCCGTCTTCCCGATGGGCGCCATAGAGATAGTGAGCGCGATACCGAGCCTTGCGGGCGCATTTGCGGCTCTCGCCGCGGGCGAACACGAGCTGTTCCGCTCTCTGCTTTCGAAAGCGCTGTTCAGGCTCATGGGGAACATGATGTGCAACCCGGACGGCACGGCGAAGATATCGGCAAGATCCTATCAGACGCCGACAGACACGGATATTCACAAGAGGGATATCCACGGTCAGTATCAGGGCGAAAATGACGGCGGGCGCTACATCTTCGGCTACGACTGGAGACTCGACCCTGTCGAAAGTGCACGCGAGCTCGAAAAGTACATCGAGCAGGTCAAGAAAATCACCCGCCACGACAAGGTAGTGCTCTGCGCGCACAGCGAGGGCACCTGCGTTGCGGCGTCGTACATTTCGCTCTACGGCTCAAAGAACATAGAGAAAGTCGTTTTCCTGAGCGGCGCGTTCCAGGGAATAACGCTCGTAGGCAATCTTTTCACGAAGAATCTCGACGTCAAAGGCAAGGCGGACGCATTTGAGCTGTTCATAGAAACCTTCCTCGGCGGAGACACGACGGGCGATTTCATCAGCAGCCTCTTCTCCGTGCTCAAGGACGCGTTCATAGTCGATATGCTGCTGTGCCTTGTCAACAATATCCTCGAAGAGGATCTTGACGCGCTCTACGACGAGTGCCTGACAGAGATAATAACCACCATGCCCGGAGTGTGGAGCTTCGTGCCCGACGACTACTACGAGGACGCGAAAAAGGCTCTCTATTCCGACACGGGAAGCAAATATTCCGCTCTGACCAAGCTCACCGACGGCTACCACTACGGCGTTCAGGTCGGGCTCGGCGACAGACTCAAGTCGGCGCAGAAGAACGGTCTTGCCGTCTGCGTGAGCATGGGCTATGCGATAGCGCCTATCCCGGTATACGACAACTGCGTTGACCAGACGGATATGCTCATCGACACGAAATACGGCTCGCTCGGCGCTACTTGTGCTCCCATAGGCACGACGCTCAAGGCGGACGGCGCGAACAAATATCTTTCGAACGACCTGCTCGTTGACGCCTCCACCTGTGCCTTCCCCGATTCGACATGGTTCGTCAGATATCAGGACCACAACGATTTCTGCGACGCATACAACGAATTTGTATATTATCTTCTGACTGCGGACGGCCAGCCCACCGTCACCTCGAACGCGGCGTTCCCGCAGTTCATGGCGTGCGACGGACACAAGACGCTTGTCCCCGCGGGCGCGCTTCCCAAGGCCGACACAAGGCCGAGCATAATCAGACTCGGCGATAACACCTATAAGCTCATAAAGGAGCTTATAGATTCGCGCAAAAACTAAGCTATAAAAAATCAACCGTCCCGAAGGCGCTGCCCGCGGGACGGTTTTGCTGTATTTTTTAATATGCCTCGAACTTCGAAATCGTCGCAAAGCAGCGGGTCTCTTCGATAACGAGCTTTATATACTGCACTCTCATTTCTTCGAAGCGGCAGATGCGCTTTGAGCCGATGACTGTGCCGGCAAATATCTTCTTCCACTTACCGTTTATCTGAGCATAGAGTGAGAACTTCTCTATCTGCTGACCGGTCGCAATATGCTCGGAGAGCACTATCTTGTCGATATCATAATCGTCGCCGAGGTCGAGAGTCAGGGTAGCGTGGTCGGGATCAAAGCCCGAGTGCCAATACTCATCGGCGTTGTGGGTCAGAGCCATCTGACCGCAGTGCTCGTCGTCGAGACGGCAGGAATCGGTCATCACCGAATCGTCCGCCAAATTCTCGTTGAAGTCTATCTGAAGCTGAGCGCCCATGGCGAGCAGCGTTTCGACATCGCGCTGAGCGAACAGGCCGTCCTTGTTCGGCGGGATATTGAGGAGCAGACTCGCGTTCGCGCCGACAGAGTTATAATAGATATCCATAAGCTTCGACAGCGGCTTCACCTCATAGTCCTCGTTGAGATGATAGAACCAGCCTTTTCTTATCGAGACATCGACCTCTGCGGGATACCAAATGAGCTTCGAGACGTTCTTTATCGCCTTGCGGCTGCCGAGGTCGAGCGTGGTAGCGCTTATCCTCTTCGGCGGCTTCTCCGCGGTCTGCTGAGACGCGGCGGCTATCAGCTCCTGATTGCTGTAATAATACGGCACGACATTCCACTCGCTCTTGCGGCAGACTCCCGCCTCGTTTCCGCACCAGCGGACATCCGGACCCGTGACGGAAATGACCGCCTCGGGCTGACACTCGCGGATAAGCTCATAGTAGCCCTGCCAGTCATACTCCTGCTTGCGTCCGTTCTTGCCCTCGCCGCACGCGCCGTCAAACCAGACGCAGAATATGTCGCCGTAGTCAGTCAGCAGCTCGCGCAGCTGCTTTTTGAAATAGTTGTTATACTCCTCGCCCGTGCCGTAACTCGGCTCGTGCCTGTCCCACGGGGAGAGATATATGCCGAACTTGAGGCCGAACTTTTTGCACGCCTCGGCGCATTCGCGCACGACATCGCCCTGTCCGTCTCTCCATTTGCTGCTCTTGACGCTGTAGTCCGTATATGCGCTCGGCCACAGGCAGAAGCCGTCGTGGTGCTTGCAGGTCAGGATAATGGCCTTCATGCCTGCCGCACGCACTGCCGCCGCCCACTGATCGGCGTTGAGCTTTTCGGGGTTGAAAAGCACCGGGTCATCGTTGCCGTTGCCCCACTCGGAGTTAGTAAAAGTGTTCATGCCGAAGTGGATGAAGGCGTAGAACTCAAGCTCGTGCCACTTGAGCTGGCGTTCGCTCGGCACGACCGCCGCCGCGCGCTTTATGTAATCGTCGTTCTTCTTCATATCTGCTTTCCTTTCGGATATGTAGTGTCTATAAAGATAACACAAACCTCGCGGGAAGTAAACTTAATAAAGCAAAAAATCCGCAGTAATTTTTTTCACTGCGGATTTTTCCGTTTATTTTATTCGACCGTTACGCTCTTTGCGAGATTTCTCGGCTTATCTACATCGCAACCGCGCTCAACGGCCGTGAAATAGGCTATGAGCTGGAGCGGGATGACATTGAGCGACGGCATATATTCGGGCAGTGTGTTCGGCACCTTTATCGCAACATCCGAAAACTCCTCGGGGTTGCCGCAGTCCTCGCCGACAAGTGCGGCGACATATGCGCCTCGGCTCTTGACCTCGCGGATATTGCCGAGGGTCTTTTCAAAGAGGTCGGGCTGAGTTGCGACGGCAAACACGGGAGTACCCGGCTCTATGAGCGATATCGTGCCGTGCTTTAATTCGCCGGCGGCGTAGGCCTCGGACTTGATATAAGATATCTCCTTGAGCTTGAGCGAGCCCTCGAGGGAGATAGAGTAGTCGAGTCCGCGTCCGATGAAGAATATGCTAGACGCCTTTGAGAAACGCTCTGCGACGGGCTTAAACAGCTCCTCGTTTTCGAGCACCTGCTCAATCTGCTCGGGCAGGCGGAGGAGTGCGTCGCAATGGCGCTTTTCTTCTTTTTCGTCGATTCTGCCGACTGCGCTCGAAAGACGCAGAGCGAGCAGATATACGGCGGCGAGCTGCGCCGAAAACGCCTTTGTCGTGGCGACGGCTATCTCGGGGCCTGCAACAGTATATATAACATCGTCGCTCTCTCTCGCTATCGTGCTCTCGACGACGTTGACTATAGACACGGTATGCGCGCCGCGGCTCTTTGCCTCGCGCAGGGCGGCGAGGGTATCCGCCGTCTCGCCCGACTGGCTTATAACCACGCACAGGTCGTTCTCCCTTACTACGGGGTGCCTGTAGCGGAATTCGCTCGCAAGGTCGCACTCGCAGAGTATACCCGCGGAGCGCTCTATAAGATATTTTGCGGTCATGCCGACGTGCCATGCGCTGCCGCAGGCGACGATATGGACCACGCCGATATTCTTAATCTGCTCATCGCCGAGAGAGAGCTCCGGCAGATGAACTCTTCCGTCAACTATTCTGCCGCTCAGAGTGTCGCGCACGGCCTTGGGCTGCTCGGCAATCTCTTTTTTCATGAAATGCTTGTAGCCGCCCTTTTCGGCGCTGTCCGCATCCCAGGTTATGTGCATGAGCTTTTTGTCTATGGGCTTTCCCTCGGAGTCGAAAAATTCGACCGAGCTCTTGCCGACTATCGCTATCTCGCCGTCCTGCATAACGGCGCAGTCGCGGGTATATTTGAGCAGAGCCGGGATATCGGATGCGAGATAATTCGCCCCGCTGCCTATGCCGACTATCAGCGGACTGTCCTTTTTGGCGGCGAGTATCTCATCAGGATGGTCGCTCATCAGCACCGCGACTGCATAGGAGCCGCGCACGCGCTCTATGACCTTCAGCATCGTCTCAAGCGGGTTTCCGTCATAGAGGCTGTCAAAAAGCTGAGCGAGAACCTCGGTATCGGTCTGCGATTTGAACTGCCTGCCCTGCTTTTCAAGCTCGGCTTTCAGCTCAAGATAATTCTCAATAATGCCGTTGTGGACGAGGGTGACGCGCCCGCTCGAGCCCGAGTGGGGATGGGCGTTTGCATCGGTCGGCGCGCCGTGGGTCGCCCAGCGGGTATGACCTATACCGACGCTTCCCTGCGGGCTGCCGACTTCGTCGAGCTTCTTCTGAAGGTCGCTTATTCTGCCCTTCGTCTTGACAGTGGTTATCTTCCCGTTTCGGCATACGGCAATGCCCGCCGAATCGTAACCTCTGTACTCCAGCTTCTTCAAACCGTCAATCAATATCGGAGACGCACTGTTATCTCCAACGTAACCAACAATTCCACACATATTCTTTTTTTCCTTTTCAAAGATATTTGTGCTTTGCTCTCCCCTCTGTCTGCGCGTCGCCGCGCTGCTTTAAAAGAGAGCCTGTGTCCCCCGCACTTATGGGGCAAGAAGCATCCGCCGAAAAATTCGATGACTTCTTCCTCGTCATCTGCAAAGGCTCAAAGCCTTCAGTGCTTGCAGACCCGGCGCTATTTTTAACCGAAAAATTTAAAAACGGTTTGACATTTTCCTTTCTTCAGATTGCATTAAACGGCACTGAGCGCAAATGCGCTAATATTATATGCAAAACATCGCCAAATGTCAATCCGAAACGGCAAAAAGTAAAAAAGACCGGGCCGCAAAATATGCGGTTCGGTCTTAGTATGTGCTTTTTCGGCAGTTTTACTGCTTCGTCTCCTGTTTTTCGTCCCTCTCACGCTCGCGGCGTCTCTCCGTCGGCGCGGGGTCGCAGAGCTTCATAAAGTCGACCTTGCCCATCTGCGTGCGCGGCAGGGCGTCTAAAATGACAATCTTCGTCGGGCGCGAGAAGCGCGGCAGATTATCGTTGCAGTAGGTGCTTATCTCATCGACTTTTTTCCTTTTGTTCTCCGGCTCGCTGTCGAGCGCAACATAGAGCTTGACTATCGGCTTATCCTCGATATAGCCCTGAACGGCGCAGGCCTCCGTTATCCCGGCGACACCCATGACCTTTTCCTCGATATCGGACGGATAGACGTTGTAGCCCGAGATGATTATGAGCCTCTTTTTGCGCCCCGTAAAGAACAGAAAGCCGTCCTCGTCGATATAGCCGAGGTCGCCCGTGAGCACCCAGCGCACGCCGCTGTCGTCGGTATATATCCCGCTCGTCGGCTCGTTGAGGTAGCCCTCCATGAGGGTCGAGCCCGATACGGCTATCTCGCCGACGGTATTGGCGGGCAGGCGGTTGTTGTCCTTATCCCATATCTCTATGCGCATACCGTAAAACGGCCTTCCGACGGAATTGCGCTTGAACTCGGCATATGTATTGGCGCAGCAGACCGAGCTTACCTCGGTAAGTCCGTAGCCTCTGAAAAGTCTGCCCGTGCCGCCCCACTTGGCGACGGTCGAGTTGAACCTGTCGAGGAACTGCTCCGTGACGATATCGCCGCCGCTGAAGAGAAGCTCCAGATTTCTCAGATGCTTGCCCTCGAAGTTCTTCTGCTCCAGCATCTTTTTATACATATTCGGCACGCCGACTATGAACGAAACCTTATATTCGCGCATAAGCTCGTTTGCCCTGCGCGGCTTGAAGCGGGGAACGGGGATGCAGCAGAAGCCCTCGCACATACTGAAGTGCATGGACACGCCCAGGCCGAACGCGTGAAAGAGCGGCAGGACTATCATGGAGCACTCGACGCCGGGGGTATTGTGATGCTCTATCTGCCCCGTCTTATAGGCGAGCTCGTTGAGCGCCTTTGACGAGAGCTTTATGGTCTTGCTCTTTCCCGTTGTTCCGCCTCCGTGGAGATAGACGGCAACATCCGCGCCGTTATTTTTTACCCCGTCCGAGGGCGGGTATCGGCGCAGAACCGTGCGGTAGCCCAGCGCGTTCTTTATGCCCGTCGATGCGTGCGCCGCGAACAGCTCATAGGCGCGAAAAGCAGGCTGAGTCGCGGGCGAGACATAGTCCGAATTCGAGCAGATAACGCACGGAATATTGTGGAAATTGAGCATATCGACGTAGGGCTTTGCGAGCAGATCCATGAGCATAACGCCCTTTGAGCCGACCTCGTCCATAGTTTCCTTGAGAAGCTCGGGCGGAGTCAGCGGATGCACAATGTTCGCTATAACGCCGATTTTGTTGAGCGCATAGAAGGCGACAAAGCTCTGCACGCAGGTCGGCAGAAACACGGTGTACACATCACCGCGCCGAAGTCCCGCGCTTTTGAAATACGCCGCGAGACGGTCGATATCGGAAATGAGCGCAGAGCGCTTTATCCTGTGACCGAAATGGATTGCGGCATCGTAGTCGCCGAACGCTGCGGTATTGTTTTTGAAATACTCGTAGCAATTGTAGCTTTCGGTTTTTATCATATTTATTTCTCACTCCCAATGTACATTTTATATGGGTGAAAACTAAATGTCAACCCTTATCTCTAAGATAAAGGTCTTTACGTATTTTGCAAAAGCAAAAACCGCTCCGGACAGTCGGAACGGTTTGCATTTTGTTTATCAATACTGAATAATAAGCTCGTCCATGCGAACAAGATCGTCGTAGCTCAAGGAATATTTATCATTATCCGATATCACCTGGAGCGATATATCAACGGGGTCGAGATAGCCTATGCTGTCAAGATTCTTTTCAACCTCGGAGATTATTCCGTCCGCCCAGAGCTCCTCACGCTCCGCGTCCGAAAGGCTGTCGAATTCTCCCCTGCTCGCGCGTTCGCCGAAGGACTTCTGAAAAGCGGCTATGCCGCCCTCCTCCGCCCTGTATATGACGTCTATCGGATAGACCGTCACGCTGACAAGGAATCTGTCCGAGCTTTTCGTCACCTCACCGACCTCATACTTGCTGTTGGAATAGAGCGTCTCGAATATCTTCACCATACGCTGATAAGTCCCATCCGAGACCTCGTCGATATCCATGCAGGACTTGAAATACTCGACCTCGTTTGCAATATACTGTTTATACTCGGCTTCGCATTCCTCTGCGGTACCGCCGATCATTTTGAGATACTCGGCGCTGTTCTTGTTGAGATAGACAGAGTCGAGCGTGCCGCGGACATAAGCGCTTATCTGCGAGCGCGACACCGAGCACGAGCACAGTATAAACGCGCAGCACAAAACAGCCGCAAATGCGGAAATCCTCTTTACCATTGTCAATACTCCTATATTCTAATCCGATCAAGCTATCGGAAGCTAACGAGTAGTCTAACACAGCAGAGCCGCGCAGTCAACAGCATTTTGTGCAAATATACATTTTAGGCGCGTAAAAAACGGCTGATTTTAGCAAAAATATAAATATTTTCTAAAAATCACCTGCATTCAAACCAATCGGAACCCGGGCGGTAGCCGTTATCGATGCCGTGCTCGGCGCAGAACGGCTGCGAGCGCAGGACGAAGCGCAGGGTGTTCATGGCACTGCGCAATATCTCGGCGCGGGTGATTCCGTCGGGCTTGCCGAGGCTTTCGAGCAGAGAGGGATCGTATTTCGCCTTGCGCGAACCCGCTCCCGCTCCGGGCATGAGCACATCTATCTGACCGCGCACGCGGTAGGCGTTGTTGCGAAGCGCAGGAAAATCCGGGTCCTTGCAGCCGCGCATCCACCAGTCGGTCATAACGCAGCCGTCGTAGTCCCATTCGCCGCGCAGAATCTGCGTGCAGGTGCCGTAATGATAGTGCCCCCAAACGCCGTTTATCTTGTTATAAGAGGTCATGATATTAAACGGGCGCGCGGTTTTGACGCATATCTCAAAGCCCTTTAAATATATTTCGCGCAGCGCTCTCTCCGAGACGCGGGAATCGTTATATATTCGCAGAGTCTCCTGATTGTTGCAGGCGAAATGCTTCGGGCAGGCGGAGACACCCTGCGACTGCACGCCGCGCACGACCGCCGCGCCCATGGTTCCGCTGAGCAGCGGATCCTCCGAAAAATATTCAAAGTTTCTGCCGCAGAGCGGGTCTCTGTGGATATTCATGCCCGGAGCGAGCAGAACATCGGAGCCTTTTCGTACCATCTCCGCGCCCTCAACGGAATAGAGCTCACGAACCAACTGCTGATTCCATGTGCTCGCAAGCAGCGTGCCTATAGGCAGGAGCGACGCATAGGAATGGAGTCTTATGCCGGACGGGCCGTCCGTTGCGGTGACGGGTGGCACGCCTTTTTCGCGCAGGGATTCAAGTATTCCGCCGTAGACCGCGGCATTGCCGGGCGTGCCGAGCTTGCTGTTCATGACATAGTCGCCGCGGCAGAGCGCCTCAAGCTCGATATCCTCAAGCTGCGCCGCAAAGCCCGCCAAGGTCGCCCTGTTGTTTGCGACATCCTCGAGCTTTATTCCCTTGTCGCCCGTGAAATCGGGAGCTTCGGGCAGATTCTTCTCTATCTCCTCGCGGCGTATCACGGCGCTCAGCGGTACGGATTCGTATCCTTTTTCTATCTTTCCGTTCTCGTCTGCCAGCGCAACAAGGCGGTCAAAGGCCTCCTTGGGTGCGCAGTCTGCGCGGCTCTCAAGGCGCTGCGTTACGCGCAGCTTCGGCTCGGTATGTACGCCTATTTCTTCGCAGGAGCGCACATCGGTGCCGACATAAATCGGATATTTCCCCGCCTCCAGCACATAGCAGAACGCTTCGCCCGTCTTTCCGGAGTCGTCAAACGACGCCATGTTGGCACACGGGAACGACATAACCAGCCGCTGCTCCTCACCGGGCAGCAGGGTGCGCGTCTTTTCGTATGCGGCGAGACTCTTCAGCGCCTTGCCCAACTCTCCCTGCGGAGCGCCGTAATAGACCTCCACGACCTCTTTGCCCGCCGCCTTGCCGATATTCTTGACCTTGACGGAGACAATTATTCTGTCGTCCGCCTCCATAACGGTCTTGTCGGACAGCTCGAACGTGGTGTAGCTCAGACCGAAACCGAACGGGAACATGACCTTTTCGGGCGCGAAAGTCTCAAAATATCTGTAACCGACAAAAATATCCTCTGCGTAGTTATTGTACAGCTTCTTTCCGAAGTTTTCAGCCGCCGGATAGCTCTCGTAGCAGTCGGCTATCGTGTCGGGCAGCTTGCCGCTCGGCGACACCTTGCCGGAGAGCACCTCGCCTATGGCGTTTCCGCTCTCCATGCCGCCCTGCCAGACATAGAGCACGGCGCTTAATTTGTCGCCGTATTTATTCATCCAAGACATATCTATAATATTGCCGCTGTTTATCAGCACAACGGTATTTTTGAAATTCGCCGTCACCTTGTCGAGCAGCGCGGTTTCGTCGTCGGTCAGATAATAGCTGCCCTTTTTAAGAGTATTCTCCCTGTCCTCGCCCGCGGAGCGGCCTATTGCGACAACGGCGCAGCTGCTGCGCTTTGAAGCCGCGGCAACGGTCTTTTCGTCTATCTTCATCTCATCGCGGCAGCGCGGCCACAAGCCCCAAACGCCGTCATCGGCGGGGTTTTTCTTTATCCAATCGGAATATATTTTTTCTGTCTGCTCGTCGATTTTTATCCCTGCATTTTTCATGCCGTCCAAAAGATTGACCTTGTAGGGCTCGTTGACATCGCCGCCCGAGCCGTAGCCGACGAAGAACCAATCCTTTTGAAGTCTGCTGAAAACACAGACGTTCTCATCCTTCGCTATGGGCAATACGCCGTTGTTTTTGAGCATGACAATGCCCTCCTCGGCGGCTGTCCGCGCTATCGATTTCATCTCCTCGGTCGTATCGGGAGAGCCCAGTTCGCCCTTGCTCGCGCCCTGCGCCGTGGCCGCAACCACCAGATTTATAACCTTTGAAAATGCTCTGCTTACCTTGTTGCTCATAATATATCTCCTGCTCCTATTATATTATTTTCGTTTCATCGCGCGTATTTCCGCCTTGTCCTGCGGCGTGACGCGGTATGATTCAATTATCTTTTGAAGCGACTTGTTAAACGTAAAATCATCGAGCCTGTTGTTTTCAAGATACCGCCGGGTCTCTTCCCTCGCATTGACAAAAAACACCGAAACCGCCCAGGCGACCGCCATTTTTACGTAGTAATCGTCGTTTTCTATCTTATCGAACTTCTCAAAGACGCGCGGAGCATACTCGCCGTCCTTGAAATAAGCGAGCGACATAACCGCGGCAAAACGGATATCATAGGTTCTGTCGGACTCAAAATACGGCTGAATAAATTCCCAGGCCCGCCCCCTGTCTTTTTTGACGAACTTGAGGCTCGTTACAAAGCTGTCGCAGACAGACCAGCAGTCTATCTCCGGCACAAACCCGGCAACCGCCTTCAAGTGCTCCTCAAGCGGCATATCCGCTCCCGCGACGACAAAGCCGCGCACCAGCGTCTCCTCGAGCGTATCGCCCTGCGGGAGCTCGGGCAAAGTGCCCTTCGGGCTTGCTCTTTTTATCCGCGCCGCAATCGCGCGGAGCTGCGGCAGGCGCACGCCGATTATCCTGTCTCTGTCTACCGTCGGCAAAAGCGCCGAATGAAACTCTTTATATTCTTTATCCGCGAGCCGTTCGAGCTCTTCTCTTATGTCCATACGGGCCTCCGTTTTAAGTCCTATATAAATTGTATCATATAAGCTGTTCTATTTCTATATCCCGGACATAATTTTAGGTAAATCTTCATAATTTTTTTGACTTTTTTCGATAAATACTGTATAATGATTTCAGGATAAATTTCACGTACGCAATAAGAAAAGGAGAATACCATGAAAAAAAACAACTTCAAGCGTTTGCTCTCGTTCCTCCTCGCCGCAGCGCTGTGCCTCGGGATGCTTCCCGCGGTTTTTGCGCAGGACGCGGACGCGAAGAATATCGACTACGCCATCACGAATCCCTATGCCGACGTTGACTGGGAGACCTACGGCCAGTACAAGGCGAGCCTGCACAATCACAGCATAGTGTCAGACGGCAACAACGACATGAACTATGTTATCGAGACCTACTACTCGATGGGCTATGATATTCTCGCCATAACCGACCACGGCACCGTCGACAGAAGCTGGCTTAATCCCAACTGCGTCCCCGGTCTCCAACTAGCGCTCGGCTTCAGGCGCGACAACGGCTTTGAAAAGCCGACGGGCTTGACCCTCGGGCGCTACAATCAGATAGCCTCCGGCAGCGACAGAGGCGGCCGCGGAATGCTCAGAGTCCCCTACGGCATCGAGCACAATCCCACCTCATTCAACAACTCCCATGTCAACTCCTGGTTTGCCGATTACGGCCACGGCGTTTTGGGCGGCACGAGCGACTATGAGACTCCGATAAAGAACATCGACGCTCTCGGCGGTCTTTCGGTCATCAACCACCCCGGCGAATACACGGGCGCGCGCAACGAGGACGACTACGACAAGGCCTACAACGAGGACTATGACTACTATATCAACAAGTTCGCCCGCCTGCTCAAGCTCTATCCCTCCTGCATCGGAATAGACATAAACTCCAAGGGCGATCACCGCACCCGCCACGACCGCAAGCTCTGGGATATCCTGCTTCAAAAGGTCGTCCCCTCCGGGCGCAACGTCTTTGCCATCGCAAGCTCCGACGCCCACCGCCTCTCCGCCATGGACAACGGCTGGACAATAATGCTCATGCCCTCCAACACTGTCGATAATCTCAAGGCCTGCATGAAGCAGGGCGCATTCTTCGCGGGCAGCAGATATATAAAGAACACCCGCGAGCTCGAGCAGTTCAGCAGAGAAGTCGGCTACAATGTCGCCGACGAGGACGGCCGCTGGTACGCATCGCCCGACCTCGTTCAGCCGACGATAACAAACATCGCCGTTGACGACAGAGCGGACACGATATCTATAACCGCAGAAAATTATCTGACAATTCACTGGATAGCAGACGGCAAGGTCATTCACGTCGGCTCCGAAATCGACCTCAATGACTACTCCGACGAGATAGGCAGCTATGTCCGCGCCGAGGTTTTCGGCGAGGGCGGAATCCTCTACACGCAGGCGTTCACCCTCGACTATGACGGCGCACCCAAAGCGGAGGATAAGTTCTTCTTTGACTGGGGCAATGTTGTCAAGCTTTTCGCCGACTCCGTTCTCTATGTCTGCGGCAAGAGCACGCTGTTCTGCAAGATCTGGTTCGCGCTGACCCGCAACGATGCGTTCGCAAAATAAATAAAACATCGCCCGCGCTCCGTAATTTCCGAGCGCGGGTTCTTTATGCAAAAACGGAGAAAAGCCTTGAGCGGCTTGCCTCCGTTTTATTTGGTTATGACGCTTTTTCTTCTTTGCTTTCCGTCTGCTTTTCGATTTTCTCGCGCCATTTGCGCGTCTTTATCATCTGAACCCGTCTGCTCCAGATGATGTAGATAAGCACGGGAGCAATAATCGTCCCCGACGCCTCATCCGGGCTGTTCCATGCGAAAATGAACAGGTACACCAAAGCCGCAGTTGCGACAACATCTAAAATAATGCCAATAACAAGATCCATAAATTTCTCCTTTACGGTATATAAGTTATGCTATTTCGAAGCGAAATAGTTTTTGCAGAAAACGGATAAGAAACTTTGGGGGAAATCGAAAATGAAGCTCCATCCTTACCAACAGAAAAAGATGGTCCAAGTAAAACGCTCTATTGTTAAAAATAGACATAAAAGTTTTTTCATTTAATCACTTTAATTTTTTGAAGAAATATGCACATTTCTATTTTATAATAAACACTTTTCTATTTTTTGTCAAGCACATTTTCAATAATAAACTTTATTTTGACAAAAAATATTATTTTGCTCATTGCAAAATTTGTCAATATGCCGTATAATAACTTTACACAGTCCGTTTTTTGACACACATAATATTTTATAATATATCCGTAAAATAAAACCGGAGGATATTAAAAATGGCAAAAAAATCAAACCAGAAAATAAAGCTGCTCTATCTGATGAAGATTTTGCTCGAAAATACGGACGACGAACACGGGCTGACACTCGCCGAAATATCTGACGCACTGGGCGAATACGGCGTTGACGCGGAGCGCAAAACGCTCTACGACGATATCGATGTGCTCACGCTGTTCGGGCTCGACATCGAAAAGAGAAAGGGCAGGACAGTGACATATCATGTCGTCAGCCGCGATTTCGAATTGCCGGAGCTCAAGCTCCTCGTCGACGCGGTTCAGTCCTCGCGCTTTATCACGCACAAAAAGAGTAACGAGCTGATAAAGAAAATCGAGGGCTTTGCAAGCCGCTACGAGGCGCAGGAGCTGCAGAGGCAGGTCTTTGTCTCAAACCGCATCAAGGCGATGAACGAGAGTATATACTACGCCGTAGACTACATACACGACGCGATAAACCGCGACGCAAAGATAGCCTTTCAGTATTTCACCTGGGACGAGCACAAGGAAAAGAAGCTGCGCCACGACGGCAAAGAATATCTCATCAGCCCCTGGGCGCTGACTTGGGACGAAGAGAACTACTATATGATAGGCTACGACTCGGACGAGGACAAGATAAAGCACTACAGAGTCGACAAGATGACGAATCTTCAGCCGACAGAAAAAAAGCGTGACGGCGCGGAGCTGTTTGACAACTTCGACATGGCTCTCTACTCGAAGCAGACCTTCGGGATGTACGGCGGACGCGAGGAGACGGTGACGCTCCGCTGCAAAAATGAGCTTGCCAACGTCATGATAGACAAGTTCGGCTTCGACACCGCGTTTTCAAACATCACCGACACTCACTTTGATATGCGCGTCAAGGTGTTCGTAAGCCCGATGTTTCTGACATGGCTGATGAACTTCGGCGCGGACGTCACGGTGCTCTCCCCCGAGAGCGTGAAGGACGAGCTGATAGAATTAGCGTCCGATGTGCTCGAGCAGTATAAGTGAATCACAGCCAAAGCCCTTGCATTTGCAGGGGCTTTTTGCTGTCCGTTTGCGGGGCACGGCATCAGTCGTTTATAAAATCATATATATCCCTTGCCGCAATCACTTTGTATTTCCCGGTAAACACATGGGGCTGACCGCCGTAGATTATCATGCGGCAATGATTTTTGTTGACGCTGTTGTAGTATTCGCAGAGCTCGTCCGAGTATTTTTTTGCCACTATCTTGTCATTGTCGCCCTGCAAGAGCAAAACGGGGTTTTCAAATCTGTTCACATCGTATTCGGCGCCGACCTCGCAAGCCTGTTCGTTTAAGAATATCGCGGGATACTGCAATATAATTCCCCTTATATCTTCGCTGTGCGTTGTGGCGCAGGTTGCGACCGTAACGCCGCCCATGGAGCTGCCAAGCAGAAAAATATTGTCCGTGTCAACAAAATCGAATGTTTTCACCTTTTCGATTACCGCATTCAGATCCTCGCTCTGCAGCAAAACCTTATTCACATAGGCGTCGTTGTCCCTCATGTCGGTGCCCTTGAACCATTCGGTTCCCTTCGGTCCCGTGCTCCTTGAAGTCCAGCCATAGAAGTCGAAGGTGTAGCAGGCTATTCCGCTTTCGGCGAGGCTCTTGAGCGTAGTCATGTCGGATTTATAATTGCTGTTTGCGCCGTGAGCGTAAATGACGGTCTTGAATTTCTGCCCGCTCTCGCCGACGGGAACGAGGGCTTTTCCGTAAAGGCTTATGCCGTTATATTCAACGGAAATTTTCTCCGTCCTATATTTGTATTCCTTTTCGCCGACCGATTTCGGTATGCCGATATAGTGATAAAGACAAATTCCCGCGACTATCGCCAAAGCAGCGACTGTGCAGACGGCTGGCACTAAAAATATTTTCAGTTTCATGGCTTTACTCCGTTATTTAATATTCTCGCTTATAAAATCATAGGCGTACTTCACTGCTTTTTCGGATGCATAGACCGATATCCCGCTCGAGGCAAGGGACTCTGCGATGAATTTGTTATATACGCTGTTGCCGTTATAACCGTGGGATAGAATGGCTATCGGCTGATTTTTATTGCCCGATTCGGCTTTATACAGTGTCCCGAATATATTTTTCTTGCCGTTTTTCAGCCATATATCCTCAGCCGCATATTTTTGCTTTTCTTCCGCCAAGCATATCGGCTTTTTGTTGTATTTTATAAACGCAAACGGACCCCAACCTATCTGCGCGCCCGTGATTATCAGACCCAAAAGACAGGCTGCAAGCAGAGCCGCAACAACGGCTATAATTATTTTCACACCCTTTTTCATAATACCGTCACTCCTTAAATTCAATTGAATATAAATCGAAAGAACCCTTGCCCGAAAATTTAATTGACAGCGCCTGCTCGGTTTTCTCAGACACCTTATAAGACAGAGAAGCCTTGCTTCTGTCGCTCGGCGTTACCGCCGCCTGCGCTATTTTCACGCCGTCTGCAAAAACGGAAATTTTTCCGCGTGCGCGGGAATCGACGTCGAGTATAATATTGCCCTCATTGCTTTCAAAGCCGAACCGTTTATATGAAACAGTCGTTCTGCGGTCTATATCAGCTATAAACCTCTCGCCGCCGCGGTCTGTAATCATCGGAATTTTTCCGCCGTACCGGCTGTTCGAGATATGCGGCATTCTGCCGTTTGTAATGCTGCAGGCAATAACGGATGGGTAGACGCCCTTTGCGGGCAGCGGCTTTGCGCTCAGTCCGCTGCTGCTGATTTCAACCTGATCTATGCTCCCGTCCGTGTTGATTTTTATCGGCTCGGCGCACGCCTGCCTGCTGTAATCGCTCGCGTGGGTCAGTCTGTGATAGAAAACATACCAACGTCCGTTTATGCACTCTATGCCGCCGTGCGTTGTACCCGTCGCATTGAGGCGGTCTTTTTCCCTGCGCCCGCCCAAGCCGACGTCGCCGGTCGAAACAATCGTTCCGCCGTATTCAAAATCCGCGTCAGGCTTCCGGCTCACGGCATAACAGAGCTCATGATTCTTCTGAGAGGAATATATAAAATAATATTTTCCGTTTATTTTACGAATGGACGAGCCCTCAAAAAAGGCGTGACTTTCAAAGGAAGTCCCCTTTGTCTTTTCCGGGATTATCCTCACCGCCGCCGTCTTGACCGTCTGCATATCGTCGCAGAGAGTCACCGTATTCGCGCCCCATATCCCCGGCTCCGAGGTTATCTCGGCCTTGCTTTTGCCGTAAATTTTCTCAAAAATCGGCGATGCGGCTTTTCTCGCAAAGCGCGGCAGGCACATACCCTTGGGCATAGAGGTTCCGTAATAGAGACGTATAACTCCGCCGTCATTTATAACCGCAGGGTCGAAGCAGACGAATTTGTCAAACGGCGAGCCGTCGCGGTTTTTCACATAGCCGAGATATTCGTATTTTCCGTCCGGAGTATCGCAGACCGCAACGCTGATAGGGCCGTTATAGCCGCCGTTTCCCTTCTCTCCCGCAAGGCAGTAGTAGAGATAATACTTCCCGTCGTTGCCCCTGACGACATCCGGCGCATACATATACGGCCTTTCCGCCGTAAAGAGCGCGTCCTGTCTCGCGCTGTAATTTATACCCTTGCTGCTCCAGCTGCTCAGGTCATCGACAGGCGCCGAAAAAAACTCATAGTCAAGCTCGCAGAAGGTGCTTCCGCCCTCCCTGTCGTGGCTGCCGAAAAGATACACCCTGCCGTCAAACCCATGGGGCTCGCCGTCCGGAATGTATACGTCGAGCGGCAGAAACGGGTTAAATGCGCAGTCTCTCATATTATCCCTCCGATTGCACTGTTCTAAGTATATTATACAAACACAGTGTTGCATTAACAATCATCAGTTTGTGTAATAATTGCTATAAGACCGACACACCTATCGCAAGGTGATGTAATAATAGTTTTCGCCTGAGCGGATATAGCTTCACCCTCCTGCGGAGCTTTCGTTTGTGACCGCGGGAGGGCTTGCTGTCCGTTTTATCAACCTTGCACAATATATTGTGCGGGGCGCATCCGCGCTCCTCATATCGCCCTTTATTCAAAGTGTTTTGCAAAACGCTTGACTTCATTTTTTTGCTATGCTATATTTTACTCGGAAAGGGCGAACGCATGGGGCGTCGGGGACGTAAGCTGCGGGCTAAGGCATGTTCAGCACTTGCGAGACCCTTTCTTTTTTTGCGCGCATAAGGGAAATTTAATGCAAAACGCCGCATCGGCAGCGGGCGCTGCATCGGTTTTCGCGCTTTAAGTGTGATTTGAGAAAAGTCAATATCGGACCGAAGAACGTCCGTAAAATAAAAAGAGGGTCGTAATGTTATGAGCAGAATCGATAAATTCAAAGGAATCATCCCGGCATTCTACGCCTGCTATGATTCGAACGGAGAAGTAAGCATTGAGCAAAACAAAAAACTCGCCCGCTATTTGGCGGACAAGGGCGTTCAGGGGCTGTATGTAGGCGGCTCCTCAGGCGAATGCATCTATCACAGTGTCGAGGAGCGCAAGAAAGCTTTGAAGGCCGTCATGGAGGAGGTCGGCGGACAGCTGACGGTCATAGCCCATGTCGCTTGCAACAACACGAGTGACAGCACCGAATTGGCGGCATATGCGGAGCATTTGGGCGTGGATGCCATCGCCTCCATTCCGCCTATTTATTTTCATCTGCCCGAATATGCCATTACCGATTACTGGAACACAATTTCAGACGCCGCCTGTAATACGCCGTTTATAATCTACAACATTCCGCAGCTTGCGGGGGTCGCGCTCAGCCATTCCCTTCTCAGGGAGATGCTTAAAAATCCCAATGTCATCGGCGTGAAAAATTCCTCGGTCAGCGTGCAGGATATACGGGATTTCAAGGACATCGGCGGAGAGGATTTCATTGTATTCAACGGCCCCGACGAGCAGCTCGCCGCAGGGCTGATGATGGGCGCGGAGGCAGGAATCGGCGGAACCTATGCCGTAATGCCCGAGCTGTTCCTCGCCGTTCGCCGTTTTCTGCAAGCAAATCAGGTCGAAAAAGCGCAGCAGCTTCAGGGCGATATTGTTCGTATCATTGAAGCCATGCTGGGCGGACGCGCGAACCTATACGCCGTAATGAAGGAGTATTTGAAACGGTATAAGGGTCTGGATTTGGGCGGCGTTCGCGCACCTCTGACAGGGCTTTGTCCGCAGGACGACCGCATTGTGACACAGACGGCAAGCATGATCGAAGCAGCCGTAAAAAAGTACGGCGCACTGTAATTTAAATTAAATAAAGCGGCGAAACTGCCGATAAAAATACCGCCGGGGATTGCTCCGCAGCGGTTTAGAAAAACTATATTTATTATGCGGTATCAAACGAAAATTACTGCTGTTGCTTTCTGTTTGTCTTGAAAAAAACAAATAAATATACCAAAAGGCAGCCAAGGTCGCTTAATGCCGAAAAAAATCTTGTTTGATGGGCAAATACGCTATAAAAAAGGATGACCGTCTCCGCAAACAAAAATACCGCCGGCATTGCACAGAGCAGCCTCCCCCATATCTTATTTTTTCTGCCGTACCATAAGATGATTCCCAAGGCGGCGCAAACCAAAGCGGGCGGAACGCTGTATAACAGCCAGCCCCCGATATGATTTAGCATAAGTTCGGATAATGACCGAAACTGCGTTGCTCCGCTGCGATAAAGCCGAAAAGATTGATGTACGGTCGTAATAAGGAACATTAAAAATATGTATATTCCTGCATTGATTGCCGCACATTTTCTGCTCTCGCTGAAAAAAACAATCAACGAAGTCGAAAACACCCAAAAGCCGAATGTACTCGAGCTCCAATAATAAAACGACAGGAAACTATTATCCGGCAATTCAATAAAAAGCACAACGGAGAACCCCGCAAGTAAGCCTAAAGCGGTCACCAAAGCATAAGATTTAAGGTTGTGCCGAAATAAAGCTTTCAAGTGATCCCCCCTATGCTTTTTCTCCGCTGAAGTGCATTACGCCGAGATTACCATTTTCCCTTTTTAATCCTTCCGCCAATCAGGATAACGGAAAACACGGCGACAGCAGTCACTGCGGAAATCCATATGGGCGAAAGCACCCATATCCAACTCCACTTGACAACTCCCAACAGCTTCAGTGCAATAAAGATAATCGTCAGAACGGATACGATGCCAAGCCCGCCCTGTTTTGCTTGTTTTTTTTTATTATTCATAACAGACCTCCGCAGATGAGAATATATGGGGTTACGATTTCAAAAATGTCAGAAGAATTATTTGGCAATCAGCCCGTTTTTCCTGAGTATTATCAGAAAAACATAAGCGACGGCAACGCCGATAACGCCGAACACTGCGTCCGGAATGTCGGGGGTATTCAGTATCGGAAGAAAGCACTCATATACGATGTTCAGCACACTCATTATCAATGCCGCTGCCGTAATGCTTCTTAACTTTCCGCCGAAGGACAAAACTGTAATTCCGAAAATCAACAGGAGCAGCATACAAAGTGCAAAATTGGTAATATGGTCAAGCAAAAAGTCGGGCAGCAGGCGCACATTCGGGACAATATGTCCCAGCCAACGGCACAGCATAAGAAAGGCATCGAAAACAATCAGGCACAAGTAAATGATAAGATACTTCTTCTTGAAATCAAACTTTGACACTGCACTCTCTCCTTTGCCCTGTTTTTCAAATTCATTATCCTATCTTCCTCAAAAAAGGGAGTATCAGTTCGAAAAACGAAATCACAGGTTGAATTTAAAAATACACATTTGAGTTTTTCCTTTATTTATCCTCATATCATTGTCTTCAGGCAAGTCCGCTACTCCGAGAAATTCTCCCTGAAGATATTCACAGATCCTTCTCGATGGGAGATTATCGGGATTGCAGGTGATATACAAATAACTCATACCGTGCTTTTTCGCCAACAGAAAGAGCAGTTTGCAGGCTTTTGCAGCATAATGATTTCCTCTGTATTCCTCATAAATACTATATCCGATATGCCCCACATAGTAAAGGCTGTCATTATATCCGATCCTCAATGCACAATGCCCCATAACAGTTCCTTGCCTGTCGCAGATCAAAAAATGATATGCAGGCACATAGTTTTTCACCGGATCAGCTTCAGTCGTTTTTTCCAAAAGCAATTTGATTTCATTGCTTTCCAAAAAATCTGTATCTAAAAACACCATAACCAACAACCTATTCATATTTTGGTTTGTCGCTCTAATTTAAAGACATTATACCATATACTTTGTGAATTTTTCTACCGAAAGGTTCGGGAGAAACAGTTGCGGCACAAGATGCTTCCCTCACCGCAGTTATGAAAGCGTCCGATTTTCAGCCTTTTCCACGATTGTCTCGACAGACTGCGATCTGCCTGCTACTGCGCCGGATTGGTCGGGCGAAAAGGAAAAGACGGTTGCAAGAATTAAAATCAGAACATATACGGCAATAACGCCGCCGACGATGAAGGCTATCGCTTTCCAGACTCTTCTCGCCCGCCTGCTTTTGATTGCAAGCTGCTCGTTGATTCGGGAAAGCTGTTCCGCCAAATCGTCCGGCTGTTCTTCCTCTTCGATTTTAGAGCCGAGCAGCCGGCTTACCGACACCTCTAAAATCTCCGCCAGCTTTATCAGCAGTTCGGAGTCGGGAACGGAAAGACCTTTTTCCCATTTTGAAATGGTCTGTCTTACGACATTCAGCCTTGCCGCCAGCTCTTCCTGTGTGATACCTTTTTTCTTTCGAAGCGCCTTTAAATTATCTTGAAACATTGTGAATTCCTCCTCTGCACTCTCATTATAGTGCAGGAAGCGGCGTTGCTTCAAGCAACGCAAATTAACATTGCCCGCTTTTGCGTTCTTACAAGAATATTTTACCATGTCTTTTTGAATTTTTCTACCTCCCGCGTATACCAGCGCTTTGCAAGCATCGCCGTCTCGGAATAGTCTCTATGCAAATTAACTTTTTTCCGCAGAAGCAATGCGGAGGTCAGAAATTTAAGCAGGTGTTGCGCCTCCCGGCGACATTGACGTAAAAAAATAACCGAGCGGTAAGATTCGGGTCTTACCGCTCGGTTTGTTAATTGCCGAAATATCATGTCACCGTAACGTCAATGACTTCTCTTTGCCTTTATGACGCCTTTGAGTGTCTCAAATGCGTGGAGGGAGCCGACGAGCGGATGGTAGAGCATGATACGCGGACCGGAGTAGCGCATGACGGCTCTTATCTTTTCGCGCATGGCGGGCTTATAGCAATGGCACGGGCACTGGGAGCAGAAATTCTTTTCATTCCCCCAACGGCAGTGGTCGAGCCTGTAAAGCGCATAGTCGCACAGCTCACTGCACTCGGGGCAAAGCTCTCCCCTTTTCGTCTTATGCACGCCGCGGCAATAGATCTTTATCATCTCCGGCAGCATTTCTTTTTCGCGGGTTATTCTGTCTTTTTTCTCTTTATTGCTCACGATAATCTGCCCCTGTAAACCGTATAAGCCCTGTCGGCTATTCTCGAAGTTGATTTTCTGTGCGAAACAAGCACAATGCTTCTGCCCTTCTTCGCCTCATTTATCGAGCGCAAGATATTGCCCTCGTTCAGGCTGTCAAGGTTGCTCGTAGGTTCGTCGAGCATAATCATCGGCGCATCGCTGAGGAATGCCCTGGCAAGGCCTATTCTCTGCTTCTCGCCGTCGGAGAGCAGATCGCCGAGCTCGCCGACATTTGTGTCGTAGCCGTTTGGCAGGGTCATGATGAAATCGTGTATAGAGGCTTTTTTCGCCGCTTCAACGACCCGCTCGTGCGTGGCGCCGTAATCGGCTATTCTTATATTCGCCTCTATCGAATCGTTGAAGAGCTGAGTCTCCTGACTGACGAGGCTCTGGTTGCTCCTGAGGCATGAGGTCTTTATATCGCGGATATCCTCGCCGCTCATTTTTATGCTGCCCCGCTGAACATCCCAAAAACGCATCATCAGCTTGAGCGCGGTGGACTTACCCGAGCCGCTCGGACCCGTTATGCTGATTATCTTATCCGGCTCAACGGTCATATTGAAGCCGTCGAGTATCTTTTCATCGCCGTAGGAAAATCCGACGTCTTCGTTTTCCATGCCGTCGAAAGCAACGGTTTTTCCGTCTCTGTTTTCTTCGACAACCGGAGTCTCATCGAGTATACCGAGAACTCTTTCGCCGGCCGCGAGAGTATGAGTAAGATTTCCGGCAAGACCCGAGAGTGCGGCGACGGGGCCGAATGAGCTCATCATTGAAACGGTCGCAACTATCATCCCGTCGAAGCCGATAATGCCTTTTTGACAGAGGGCTATACCCGTGGGCAGCATTGCAGCCGAGAAGAAGATTATTGTGATATCCGTAACGGCTCCAGTGTGTCCTTCTATCTTCTTGAGCTTATTTTGAAGCGAGTTCAGCTCGTCGGTCTTTTTGTCCATTTCTTCAAGACGCTTGTCGGTGCTGTTATATCTTATCGACTCAAGCAGCCCGCGCATACTGTCGAGCACAAAGCCCGAGAGAGCGCCGGAGCCGTCTCTGTAGGTCATGCCTGCATTCTTGTTGACCCTCGAGGACACCAACGGAATCACCGCGCCGACCGTTATATAGGCGGCGAGCGCAACGAGCGAGAGCCAAATGCTGTAGCGCCCGATAAAAATAAGCATAATAAGGCAGGTCAGTATCGCAATGCAGATCGGCGATATCGTGTGCGCATAGAACACCTCAAGCAGCTCTATGTCGCTCGTTATAACCGAAACAAGGTTGCCTTTGTCCTTGCCCTCAAGCTTTGCGGGGGAGAGTCGGCGCATAGCCTTAAAGACCTTATCGCGGATAAGCGCCAGCAGCTTGAATGCTATATAATGGTTGCACGCCTGCTCACCGTAATGCAGAAATCCCCTCAAAACGGCAAAGATTATAATGCAGACGCAGCCGGTTTTTATCGCTGTTCCGCCGCTTATCTTCGCAGCAGTGAGCAGAGTCAGCGAACCTGCGACGGTTATCTGAATGGCGCACAGGAATCCGAGCACACCGAGCAAAACCGCAAGGCACATAAAGCCGGAAAGCGGCTTGACGAGGACTATGAGTCTGCTCATTATACGCAGACCGCTCTGTTTTCTTTTCATACCGCTGCCGCCTCCTTTGAATATTTTTCAAGCTGAGCCTGAGTCGAATACATTGTATAATACTTGCCCTTTTCTTGCATAAGGCGCGAATGTGTGCCGCTCTCCGCGATGCATCCGCCGTCAAGCAGTAGAATCATATCGGAGGTGACGACATTTTCGAGCCTGTGGGAGATAAGCAGAACCGTCTTTGTTTTTGACATCTCGCGGATAACCTCCATGATGTCATTTTCGCTCTCGACATCGATGTTCGAAGTGACCTCATCGAAGATATACACAGGTGTGTCATGTAAAAGCGCGCGGGCTATCGCGAGGCGCTGACGCTGACCGCCTGAGAAGTTGCTTCCCTGCTGAGAGAGAGCCGTATCAAGCCCCTCCTGCGAGGAGAGAAACTCCCAAAGATTCACTTTTTTGAGCGCATCCGCGAGCTCGTCATCCGACGCATCGGGGCGAGCCATGAGCAAATTGTCCCTGACGGTCCCCGCAAAGATATAGCTGTTGAAATTGACGGCGGTTATGTTGTCCATGAGCGCCTTTTCGTCAATGTCTCTCACTTCAACACCGTCTATCTTTATGCTTCCTTTATAGCCCTTTGTTGTGCCGCAGATAAGAGAAGCTACCGTGCTCTTTCCGCAGCCTGACTCGCCGACGACGGACACCAGGCTGTTCTTCGGAATGTCCGCCGAGATGCCGTTGAGCACCGGCTTTTCCCCGTCATAGGAGAAGGTCACGTTTTCGAGCCTTATATCGCTGTCAAAGCTTACGGGAATCTGCGTTCCGCGCTCGTCCTCGGGAGTATCAAGAATCCTGAAAAGCTTGTCGCTCGCCGCCATACCGTTCATCGCAACATGGAAGAACGAGCCGAGCAGGCGCAGGGGCAGGAAGAAATCCGCGGCAAGCATAATAACAAGAAACGCCTGCGGGAGCGTTATCGTGCCGTTTGCCACCTGACATACTGCGATGACAACGCCGACCGCGCTGCCCGCATATGCGACGATATCCATGACGCTGACGGAGTTCAATTGCATGGTGAGCACCTTCATAGTGATACGCCTGAACGCCTCCGCCTTTTCGTTCATCTCGACGTTCTTTCTCTCATCGGCCTGATAGACCTTGAGGGTCGTGAGTCCCTGAATATTCTCAAGGAACGTGTCGCCGAGATTGACATATACTCCCCAGTATTTGCTCAGCAGCCGTTTTGCTATCTTCTGCACCGCGACTATCGAAAGCGGAATCAACGGCACGCAGACGAGAAGCACGAGCGAGGCTTTCAGGCTGACAAAAGCGAGCACCGCGAAAAGCGTTATCGGCGCAAGCATGGCAAAGAAGAACTGCGGCAGATATTTTCCGAAATAAAGCTCAAGCTGATCGACACCCTCGACAAAAACCTGAAGCACCTCGGAGGTTGAAACCTTCTCATGATACGACGCACCCATGCGGGTAAGCTTTTTGTACATCTTCCCGCGCAGGACTTTTTTCACCTGTGCCGACGCCAAAAAAGATGTCTTTGAGCTGCACACTCCGCAGATATAGCGTACCGCCATAACTGCGGCTATACCTGCGAGATAAGGCATGAGCACGCCGACCGACATTGTCGCGCCGCCGAGGATAAGTTCGAGAATATGTGCGAAAATAAACATCATCACGATGTTCGCGCAAAGCCTTACCCACTGCGCGAGCACCGTAAAGGCAATGTACTTTTTTGAGGAAGGTACCTGCCCTATGAGTCTTGTTTTTATCATCCGATCACTCCCCAATGATTTTAAACTGTTTATTGAGATAGCCGTCAGCGAGACTTCCGTCCCCCTGCTCGGCTATTTTTCCGCTGTCCATTATGAGCACCCTGTCGGCCATGGCGGCGGCGCATCTGCGGTCGTGCGTAACGGTGACGACCGTGCAGCCGTTTTCGCGGTTTAATTTATTGACAGCGGAAACTATGCGCTCAAGGTTACCGTGATCCTGCCCGACGGTGGGTTCGTCGAGGAACAGCACCTCCGGCTCTCCCGCGCATATCGCCGCAAGACCGACGCGGCGTTTCTGCCCCTCCGAAAGGGACTGCGGATGCCTGTTTTCAAGCCCCGCGAGGCCGAACGCCTCAATCATCTCCCTCGCCTTCCGCTCCGAGGACGCTCTGAAAGAGACCTCGGAGAGCAATGTCGGCATAAAGAGCTGATAGGTCGGATTCTGATAGACAAAGCCGACTTTTTTGAACCACGCGGCGTTTGGCTTTCTGCGCCCGGGCTTTTGAACTATATTTTGTTCGAGCGTACCGGAGGTTAGCTTATTGAGCCTTGCAAGAGTCCGCATGAGTGTGGTCTTGCCGCAGCCGTTCGCGCCGAGCAGAACAAGGCGCTCGCCTTTATATACATCGATATCGAGCGAGTCGAGGATATTTTTGCCTCCCGCGCCGAAAACCAAGCTGCGCCCGCTTATAACGGGCGAGCCGACTGTGTGCGGTCTGTTCTCCGGCTCTATAACCCGTTCGCAGCGGAGGACGGCATCCTTGTCGGCGCTCATTGTGACATTTTTATCTTTTATCCACATGACCTTGTTGACATAGGGTCTGACAACATCGAGCCTGTGCTCAACGAGCAGCACCGCATAACCGCTCTTTGAAAGCGAACGAAGCGCGCCGAGCAGGATATGTGCGCCCTCTGTGTCAAGGTTTGCAAGAGGCTCATCGAGAATTATGATTTTCTGCTTCATCGCAAGCGTTGAAGCGGTAATCAGCCTCTGCTTCTGCCCGCCCGACATAGTCCGCGTCTTTGCGTCGGGCGATATCTTCATCATATTTGTGCTCGCCGCTATCCGAAAATCTATCTTTTCGACCGGGACATCTAAATTTTCGCACCCGAAAGCTATTTCGTCGCGGACGGTATCATAGACTATCTGCTCGTCTGCATTCTGGAGCACCGTGCCTATAAGCCTTGCACGCTCGCTGACTCTGACGTCGGTAACATCCTCGGAATTTACATAAATCTTTCCGTCGAGCTTTCCGGGCGTTATAAACGGGATCATGCCGTTGATTATCGAGAGCAGCGTGCTCTTGCCCTCACCCGACACACCGGAGAGGAGAACAAAATCCCCGTATTCAAGGGTAAAATTGACACTGTCGAATATTTTATCCGAGCCGTTATATGAGAAACTGATATTTTCAAGCCTCAGCGCATCCATACCGCCACCCCCAGACCCGCGCAGGAAATAACCGCCGCAACCGAAAATACTATATCGCGCGCACGAAGCTCGACCTTGCCGTAGACGGTTGCGGGAGAATTATCGAGTGCGAACGCCCTTGTCTCAAGCGAAAGGGAGAGCGTATCGGAGATACCGATAATGCGCATGACAAGCGGGATAAAAAACGCTCTGTAGAGACAGTCCGGGCGATACCATTTGACATTCGCTCCGCGCACCTTCATTGCCTCCCATATTCGCCTTATCTCGGTGACAAGTATCGGGATGAAGCGGAGGGTGACCAGCATTCCGAGCGTTATTATCCGCGGACAATGCAGCTGATTCATGCAGCGCATGAGATCCGCGGGCGGCAGCGTTATCATCGGCACGGCGCATATCCCGAGCAGGAGCGCGCGCACGACCGTCTGCCAAAAGGCATTGAAATTGCGGTTGGTCAAAAAAGCCAGCCCGCCTATCACAAGCCCGAAGGCGAGCATTGCGGCGCTCATTTTCCATGCGCCGCGAAACAGCCCGAAGCAGCAGCAGAGCAAAAACAGCACTCCGGCAAACGCAAACGCCCAAAGGCTCTTCGAAAGCAGCATTCCGCACACGAGCATACACAGCGACGAGAAGAAGGCTATGAGCGGATAAATCGGTTTTTTTACACTGAACGCATCAAGCATTTCCGTCTTCTCCGTCGGGCTTGAGCTTGCCCGCCTTTTGCAGCTCTGCGGCTATTTTCATGCCGATTGCCGCGCCTATGAACCCGAGCGCCACAGTACCGAGCGAGGTGAATATCGAAGCTGTCGGGCGCGCGAGCAGCTGCTCATAGCTCTGTCCGTTGAGCCAAATGCTGAAAAGCACCGAAATCGGCAGAGAGAGCGGCATATATATTCCCGCCGTGAAAAGCACGGAGCCTTTATTTTTATATCCTCTGAAGAACAGCAGCATCAACAGCTCCGCTATCACGGCCGCCACGAAGTTGTTGAAGAACATAACGGTTGAAAAGAACGCGAGCGGAGCGCCGGAAAACAGACCGATTACAGTCAGCGCACCCGGTTTTCTGACTTTCATCAGACCGACAGCGCAGAAGAGCGCATATATCGGAGCCGCCGCCATATTGCGAAGCCCGAATAAAGTCGTGTGCATAACAAGCGGCATGGTTATTCCGCCGCAGAGCGTCATCGCCGCCGAAAGAATTGCAAGGAAAACGAAATCCTTGACCTGAAATTTTTTGAAGCATCTGTTCATTTCGGTTACTCCTTTATTGCTTTTCTCTTTATCACCGTCGCTGCCGTGAGCGCGGCTATAACGACTGCCGCAAGAACCGAGCCGATTATCGCCGCGGTCTTTTTACTCTCGCCGTTATCCGAGGCTTTGTCGGAAACGGATTCGCCAGCGGATTCCGATACAAATACGGATTCGTTTTCCGCGGCGCTCTCCACCGACGCCGTTTCGCCGGCGGAATCGGTTTCGGCGGGCGCAGAAGCCGCCGTGTCAGCCGAGGCTTCGCCTTTTGCGCTCTCCGTCGGCTTTGCGGGAGCCGCCGTATTCGTAGCAGTCGCAGCGGCAGAGCCGATATCGGCAACTTTTTTGGCGCTCGCATAATCGATATGTATTCTCGCGGACGGCGACATCGGCATGACGGGGGCGGAGAACTTCACTCCGACGAACTCGCCGTCTCCGACTATCGGAAACTCAAACGCGGACTGATACTCAGTGCCCGCTATCTTAACGCCTCCTGCGGGCTTGACTTCGACCGTCTCGCCATCGACTCCGCCGTTCTTGTAGTACCAGAACCGCATCCCCGAGACACTTTCGGGCGTTGCTATAGTCAGAGTTTTCCCGCCGTTTTTAACTGTCAGCAGTGCGGTATGCACAAGATATTTGTCGCCCATGGAGGTCTTGTCCTTTTGAGCGTGATACATTTTAACGCTGACCTCATATACGCCGTCCCGAGTCGGAGCCGAAGATGCAAAAGCGGGCAGAGCCGCGCAGATAATAACCGCGAGCATCAAAACGGCTGCGGCAGCCGTAGATATCTTTCTGTTCATATTTCTCCTCCGTTTCAATTAGCCTATGCTAACCGCAGTGCAAAAAGTAAACGCCGTTTCGGCGTCACAGTGCTCCCCGCTAATTAGCGTCGGCTAACTGCAAATCTTAAAGTCAACCGGTTAGCCATTGCTATCCGGTTCGACATTATTGTACCAATCATTCGGCTTTATGTCAATATCCTCGGCAAAATTCCGTATATCTGCCCTTTTTCGCGCTGAGTTAAGCGCAAAAATTATGAAAAACAGATACCGTTTTAATGAACGTCCGAGTCAGTACAAAGCTCATTGCATACATCATACAGACTGTTTTTTCGGCGCAGAAATCGGAGTAATTGTATCTGTTAAATTTTATTTCTTGACCTCGCGTCTTATCCCGAGCTTCTCGGAAAGCTTCATAAGGTTCTCGATATCGCCGCCGACAAGTCTGCCGTCCTTATTCGGCGGAAGATTTATAACCGCAAGGTTCTGCGCGTCAAAAAGCGTTTTGCAGTTCTCGGCAACCTTGTCAACGTCCATGAGAGGCTTTCTCTCATAGGTGTCGGAATAGAACCAGTTGCCCGAGCTTCTTGAGCAAATGGTATATTCAAAGGGCATATAGTATTCTTTCCCGTTGAATGTATAGACCTTCGGGTCATCCGCGCGGCACATATGCGGATCCCAAAGCCTGAAATCGGACGGGAACATACTTATCGGATCACCGTAACGGTATTTTTCGGGGAGATATGTCTTATCGGCTGCGGCTTTCGTTTCCTTATATTTGCCGATAGTGATGTTTACGCCTATCTGACACTGCGGCTGATTTGTCTTGACAAGATTGTATATTCTGTCAAGCCCCCATTGGCGGCAAGCCTTTTCCCAGCCGCCGTCCAGCCACAACTCAACCACCTCGCCGTATCTGCCGTCGGTGAGCTCCGACAATTGTCTCAACATATATTCAACATATTTTTCGTCGTCACCGTAGCATTTTTCGTGCCTGTCCCAAAGCGAATAATAAAGCCCGAGCTTTACTCCGTACTTTTTGCACGCCTCAGAAACCGCCTTGACGACGTCGGTTTTTACGGACGAATAATTTACGGAATACTCCGTAGTGTCGGTGTCCCAAAGGCAAAAGCCGTCGTGGTGCTTTGTGATGAGCACAACATAGTTCATGCCCGCTTCGTATGCTGTCCCGATCCATTGCTCGGCATCGATTGCGCTCGGTCTGTAGCTGTCAACGGGCAGCTTTCCGTTTGACCATTCTGTATTGTTGAAGGTGTTTATGCCGAAATGGATAAACATTCCGAATTTGCGCTCGATCTGAGCCGACTGATACTCATTCGGTACGGTCGAGGGAATTTGCTCGATAGGATAACTGCGCTCGGGATACGGTTTCTTTTTTTCAAAAAACATATCGCACCTCATTTGATATATTTGATTGCACGGTTTTCGTCCTGCTTCGAGGGAATTATAGCATACCTCTATGCTTATTTCCACTGCTTTCCGAAGAAACGTTTTTATTTTGACGCGTATTCAATCCGAGCCAAAACAAAAAGTGCAACCGCTCGCTTCGCTCACGGTGAAATAATTTGCTCTGCAAATTGTGATATTTGATGCTTCGCATCAAGTGAAATGAAATAAATCCTCACCGCCGCAGCGATTTCACACGCCGCAGGCGTATTTCACGCCCGCAGGGCATTTCACAAATCCCGAAAGGGATTTATTTCGTTGAAAAAAGCACTTGCATTTGCAAGTGCTTTTTTCATGGCTGGGATGGCTGGATTCGAACCAGCGAATGACGGAGTCAAAGTCCGTTGCCTTACCGCTTGGCTACACCCCAATAAAAATTAAATTCGGTAAAATGTGGGGTGGATAGTGGGAGTCGAACCCACGGTCTCCAGTGCCACAAACTGGCGCTTTAACCAACTAAGCTATACCCACCACATTTGGCGCGCCAAAAGGGATTCGAACCCCTGACCTACTGCTTAGAAGGCAGTTGCTCTATCCTGCTGAGCTATTGGCGCAAGAAACGTCTCAGTGGAGCGGGTGATGGGAATCGAACCCACGCGACCAGCTTGGAAGGCTGGAGTTCTACCATTGAACTACACCCGCGAATTTCCGACATGAATTATTTTATCATAAACCACGCCGGAATGTCAACAGGAAAATCAAGTTTTTTTAAATTTTATAGCCACTTCAAAAAACAATGTCACAATAAACTTTTTAACATAAGTTTGCTAAAATTAATTCGCCCTGTTAATTGATCGTACCACATTTAGGGCACTTATGATATTCAGGTGCAGTACCCCAAGAATAAGAATACCGTGTACTACATTTTTCACACTGAACCATTACTGGTCCTCCAGGTTTAGTTGAACCCCATACTACGTACCCTCCACTAACGTCTTGCAAAGCATCCAATGAAAGTTTTTCATATGTCTTATTAGCTTGTTTGTCTTTCATATTTGACACATCCCTTTTACTTTATAATATGGTAATTATATCATAAGTATAAAAATAGCCAATATTTATTGAAAAATTATTCAATATTATTATTTATGCAAGCAATCGCGGCTCCCTTAACTATCAGGTAAATATTTTTAATATCTTTTTCACCATCGCTTTCCACCAAAGTGTTGGCGATTTTATCCTCTACATCTTTGCGTATTGCATTTCTGAGGTCTCTAGCACCATGTTTTCCATCTTTCACTTTTTCAGAAAGCCATTTGGTAACTTTATCGTCAAAGCTTAAGGTTATACCTTTTTCCTTTAAAACTTCCACGTACTCATTTAGCATCAATCTAGCTATTTTCTCAAGGTCTTCTTGGTTAAGCGATTTAAACACAACAATTTCATCAACGCGGCTAATAAACTCTGGCCTTAAAAAGTCAGAAAGTGCTTTTTCTGCTTTTTCTCTAGTTAAGTCATACTGACTTTTTGCAAAGCCAACCGCGCCGCTTTTTAACGAACTTCCTGCATTTGATGTCATAATAATTATAGTATTCTCAAAATTTACAGTTCTACCCTGCGCGTCTGTAATTTTTCCTTCATCTAAAATCTGCAACAGTATATTCATCACATCAGGGTGAGCTTTTTCTATTTCGTCTAGCAATAATACAGAATATGGCCTACGCCTTACCTTTTCGGTCATCTGTCCTGACTCATCGTACCCCACATAGCCCGGAGGCGCTCCTATTATCCTGGAAACAGAATGCTTTTCCATAAACTCAGACATGTCTAGACGAATCAACGTTTCCGGAGTGTCAAAAAGCTCCTCCGATAACACTTTAACCAGTTCTGTCTTGCCAACTCCCGTAGGACCAACAAAGATAAACGAAGCCGGTCTTCTGCGAGGATTAATCTGAACTCTACTCCTTTTGGTGGCAGCAGCTACCATCTTAACCGCTTCATCTTGCCCTATAATTTTCTCCTTTAGCTTATCCTCGATCTTTGCAAGTTTTTTAATTTCAGTTTCTTTTACTTTAGATGCGGGTATTCCCGTCCACAGTTCTATAACATGTGCTATGTCGTCCTCTGTTATAGATGCCCCTAAGGCACTTTGCTCAAGTTTTCCGCTTTCAAGCTCCAGTTTATCTATTTCTGAGCGCACCTTCGCTAGTTTTTCATAATCTATATTTTCATTTGTAGCATCAGATAAGTTTGCTTCTTCCTTTTTCAGCGATTCAACCTTTTCGCAAAGCTTATCGTATTTTTCCATTGTCTTATTTCTAAGCACCGCACAAGTGCATGCTTCATCTAATAGGTCAATTGCTTTGTCTGGTAAAAACCTGTCAGTAATGTACCTTTCAGATAAAACCACAACCTTTTTTATCAAGTTTTCCGGCACCTTTACGCGATGGTAATTTTCATAATATGAACGAATTCCCAATAATAAGTCGATAGTCCCATTGACAGACGGTTCCTCGACCGTAACCGGTTGAAATCTCCTTTCCAGAGCAGAGTCTTTCTCAATATATTTTCTATATTCGGAAAATGTTGTGGCACCTATAACTTGTACTTCTCCCCTGGAAAGGGCAGGTTTCAATATATTTGCAGCATTCATTGAACCATGTTCTGTGTCTCCTGCCCCAACTAAATTGTGCACCTCGTCAATAAACAAAATGATATTTTTTAACTTTTTAACTTCATCAATCAAGCCCTTTATGCGACTTTCAAACTGTCCCCTAAACTGAGTCCCTGCAACTAAAGCTGTAAGATCTAAAAGATATATTTCTCGGTTTCTCAGTCTGAATGGAACTTTACCCTCTGCAATCCTTATTGCTAGACCTTCTGCAATCGCAGTTTTACCTACACCTGGTTCACCTATTAAGCAAGGATTGTTTTTCGTCCTGCGTGACAGTATCTGTATCACGCGAGAGATTTCTTTGTCTCTGCCTATTATCCTGTCAAGCTCTCCTCTTCGTGCTTTTTCGGTAAAATTGTAACAATACGTCTCGAGATTTTTACGTTTCTTATTTTTCTTTCCGGAAGAGCCCTTTTCATCATTTACCTCATCCTGAACTACACCAGGTTTGTTAAATGGATTAACTGAGAATAAATTTCCCAAGAAAGGAAAAGTTGGAACTCCCGCTTCAAATGAATTTTCATCCGCTCCTTCTGAAAATTCGTTATCAAGTTCGCTGGACATCTCTTCAAACTGTTCAGACATATTTTCAATCATTTCATCTGTTATTCCCATCTTGTTCATTACGTCGTTTAACGGTTTTAGACCTATCTCCTGAGCACACCGTAAACAAAACCCCTGCGAATTTGGAGCCTTTTCATTATTTGAGCTTATAAAAACCATAGCTGGTCTTTTTTTGCACCTCATGCACAACACACATATTCCTCCCCTTTAAAATCATAAACCTATTTTTTATTTTTATAATCACTTAACATCTGAAAATACAGTAAAGAATATTTATACAGTGCGAAAATCATAAATATAGCTGTTATAGAAAACAGTGTAACATTCAAAAACGGAATGCTTATTCCCAATATAGCCTTTAAAAAGACTATACAGATAGCACTTAAATAAAAAACAATTGTTGCCATTTTCCCATACCACTTCGAGGCTACCGGCACTATATCTCTTTTCAATATAAATACGCTAGCTATGAGCATCGCAACGTCCTTAATCAAGAAAGCGATGACCAATGGCACAATTTCCGGAAACTTTGTTCCCATACACAAAACTACCGCAATCAATGTTAACTTATCTGCTAGTGGGTCAAGAACTTTCCCCAGCTCTGTTATCTGATTGAATTTTCTTGCAATTTTTCCATCTAGCATATCCGTAACGCCCGACACAACAAGCAAAGCGGCTGCATTAATGTAGCTATCGTTCAAAAAGAGAATAACGAAAGGTATTATTATGATTATTCTAAAGTAAGAGAGTAAATTCGGAATAGCTAAAAATTGACCCTTGAATTTGCTCATTTTATGTTTCCTCATTTCACTAGTAATTAAAAAAATTAAATTGATAATTCTTTATGTATTTTAAAATAAACGTTTGATCTATAAGCTCATCTGCAGAAATAGTGGAACTGCTAAAAAATATCGGAAATAAAAAGTAAAACACATTAAATAATACTATCAATAATATAAAATATTTAATAAGACCGAAAGAAGCTCCAAGTATTGCGTCAGCTTTTCCTATTATTGGCACTTTGGTAAATTTACAATGTTTAGTGATAAATTTCAAAAGGATAAAGAATAAAGCCAAAAATATAATTAGTAAAATATTACTTATAAGATTCACAATTGTAGGTTTAAAGAGTTCTATTATGCTGGAAGATGCATTTTGAGGGGTTGCTTTTAAAGTATTTTCTACATCTCTTAAAGATAATCCATTATAATTAAAAATTTCAACTATAAATTTAGGGAAAATCCCTAAGATATCCTGAGATTTGGAAACTACAGTTACGTTGCTGTAAATGGAATTATTTATTTTATTTGCAAGATAATCGTGCACGAATGTTTTATAAATTATTTCAGAAGCATGCTTTGCCAAAAAGGTTGAGATGGCTAAAGACGAAACAACACCTAAAATATTTATAAATGATTTAAATAGACCGTTTTTGTAGCCATTTATAATAAATATTATTGCCAAAGAAATGATTAATAAATCCAGGATAAGCCCCACAGAATCAGCTCCTATATATACTAATGAAACGAAATGAAAATAATTGATGGTATTTCACAATAATATCAAAAAATATAATACCATATTTAGTTATTATTCTCAATGCATTAAATTATAAAATTAAAAAGTAATTTTTTGTATACTTGAGATACCTAAACCATACAATTTACGTGGCTCAAAGAAATGTATTTCTTTGGAATTTTGTTCACAGCTAAGCTCTTTTAAAACTTTTCCCTTCTTATTATAAACGAAAACTTTGTCGTATGAAAGTGCAGCTATTTTATTGTCTTTAAATGACAGTGATTTTATTTTTATATCGGTTTTTATATTTGATATAAGCTTGCCTTTTTTATCGAAAATTAAAATTTCACATGCATTTCCATCATCCGAACTCGAAAGAGAAATAACGCTTTTATCGTTTTTGTTTATCTCGAATGCTGTTAAATTTCTATTATCAAAATCATATTTTTCTTGTTTCCCACTTTTAGGGTTCACTACACTGAACATGTTGTCTCCAAGCAATGCAATGTTTCCATTTTCTAAAAATAGTGTTTTTATTACCATTGAGTCTTTGTACTGTAACTTAAGCTTTGGCGTTTCACTTTTATAGTCAAAAACGAAAAGGTTAGAATACATGCAGCCATTTTCAGACGATAACCCAACAGCACAAGCATATTTGCCGTTAGAGCTAAAGTCTAAGTTCGTAATATATGTATCGGAGAAGCAATACTCGTAAATAAGCGTCTTGCTGAAACGTTTAAATACAGATAATTTAGAAAAATATCCACTAGTACTCGTAACAACTCCGTATGTACCGTTCTCAGCAAGTCCGGCGCAAAGTATGTTTTCATCAACGTTCGTTTTGTAAATAATCTTAGATTTACAAGAAATCTCCAAATCTTTTCCATACAAGTCATATAGCAAAATTTTATTTTTTGTAGCTTTCAGCATTGGACTTTGGAAACTGTGCTGCCTGTTAAATATTTCCTTTGAATTTTTATTATAGCATGTGGTGCAAGTATCACTAGCGGCGACTAAACTTCCACCTAAAATTTGAAAATTCTGTGAATCTATATTGCTGCCGTAAATTTCTTTCGGGAACCCGTTTCCGTGCCCCATAGATACAAATTTATCTTGTATGTACATCAAAACTTGGTCGGGAGAAAGATAATACCTATTTATAAAAATATTTATGGACACTGCGCTTATAAGTAAGATTAAAAGAGACTTTCCTAAGATTTTTCTGACAGACTTTGGGATCTTTTTTAAAAGTGCTTGAAAAAAATCTAGTACGATGAAAAATACTTTATCAAAATATTTCATGAACCAGTTTTTTATAATTTTTAGTTTGGAATTTTTAATCTTTCTTTTCATAAATGCTGCTCCCATAGAAAACTTTATTTAAATAAAGGCCGTACGGTACAGCTGTAGGCCCAGCCTTTAGGCGATCTTTACTTAAAATTATTTTCGGAATTTCAAAAGGTTTTATTTTACCTCTAGCCACATGCAAAAGTGTTCCTACCATTATGCGAACCATATTGTACAGGAACCCATCAGCTTCAACTTGAACAGTCACTAGTGACCCTTCTTTAAAGACAGAAAAATTTTTAATATCTCGCACCATGTTGTCATTTGTCCGCTTATCCGTCGTGCAAAAAGAAGTAAAGTCATGCTCACCTAAGAAATGTCGACAAGCTTCATTTAAAAGGTCAACGTCCAGCTTGTACCAATAATGAAAAGCATGTCCATCTAAAAATGGGTTTCTAATCGGGTCGTTCCATATTTTATATATGTATTCTTTGCTGAGGCAAGAGTACCTGGCATGAAAGTCATCTTTCACTGCTTTGCATGACTTAACCGCAATATCATTAGGTAAAAATTTGTTTATCACCATAGGAACCTTGTCACAGGGTATGGAGTTTTCACATTTTACACTCACGCAGTACATGTTTGCATGCACGCCCGAGTCCGTTCTGCTACAGCCTTTTATAGACGGCCTCTCAGAAAATGCCTTATATAAAGCTTGCTGAAAAACTTCTTGAACGGTAACAGCATTTTTTTGCACTTGCCAACCATGATAATTTTTCCCATCAAAACTGAGTGTAAGCAACAAATTCCTCATAATACCACCGCTTGAAAATAATGGTTAAATTTTAATATTGCTGCTAAAAGCAAGAATAATACTATGATAGCAAATATGTCGTTTTTTGTAAATTTTAAAATTTTCATATGCGTTCTTTTTTGGTCACAGTTGTAGCATCGGCATTCCATAGCTATAGCTAAATCTGTGGCTCTTTTAAAAGACAAAACAAACAGCGGCACCAAAATTGGTACTAACGCTTTTGCGCGTTGCTTTAAGTTTCCGCATTCAAGTTGAGAACCTCTCGCTTTTTGAGCATTTGAAATTTTGTCTATTTCCTCAATTAGCACCGGCACAAACCGTAAGGAAATAGTTAGCATCATGGCTATGTTTGAGGTATTTATTTTAAATAATGACAATGGAGTGAGCAATTTTTCAATTGCGTATGTTAAGTCGGAAGGGGAGGTGGCATAGGTCAATATAGACCCGGACAGAATCAGTAGCGTAAAACGAAGCGCTACAAACACGCTGTTGTGTATGCCAAATGAGGTCAATTTTAAAAAGCCTAATTGAAATATAACTTCGCCGCTTGAATAAAAAAGATTCATAACAGCGGTGAATAAAACTACAAATAAAATTACTTTTATATTTTTAAAGTATGTTTTTATTGATATTTTAGAGAGCAGCATCGTTAAAATAAGCGTAGCAAACAAAGTTGCCAAACTAAGGTAGCTTGTGGATAAAAAAGTAAGTACTATAAAAAATAATGTTGATATAATTTTAACGCGTGGGTCAAGTTTATGTATAACGGAATCTTTAGGGCAAAACTGTCCCAACGTCGCGCCTGATAGCATCTACGGCCTTCCTCCTTTCAACAACTTAACGATTTCATTTACTGCATCATCTACATTTAATATATCATTTCTAAGGCGTACTCCCTTTTGGCGCAAAATCGATACTACTTCCATAATATTTGGTGGTAATATGTTTAATCTTTTTAGCTCTTTGTAAGAACTTTCAGAAAATAGCTTCTTCGTGCTTTCATCAACCTTTATTTCTCCATTTTCCAGTACCACCACTCGGTCAGCTAAATTTACGATATCCTCCATATTGTGGGAAATCAAAATGACCGTCTTATGCTGTTCTTCGTGATACCTTTTTATCTGACTCAACAAAAGCTTCCTGCCGTTTGGATCAAGTGAAGCGCTCGGCTCGTCTAGTACCAGCACGTCAGGATTCATAGCTATTATGCCTGCAATGGCTACACGCCTTTTTTCTCCTCCCGAAATCTCAAACGGAGACCTGTCTAATATATCTTCACTAAGTCCTACAAACTTTGCCGCATTGAGAACCTGCGTCCTTACTTCTTTTTGAGAAAGACCAATATTCTCAGGGCCAAAAGCAATATCTTTAAAGACAGTCTCCGCAAAAAGCTGGTTCTCTGGGTACTGCAAGACCATCCCGATCTTAAACCTTGCTTTTTGAGTTTCTTTTATATTTGAAAAGATGTCAATTACATTAAACAAAACCTGACCTTTATCTGGCTTTAAAAGCCCGTTAAGTTGCTTTACCAAAGTAGATTTTCCAGATCCTGTTTGACCGATAATGCCTATAAATTCATTTTTTTCTATTTTCAAGTTAATATTTTTTAAGACAGGTGCACCGCTATCTTTATATGAAAAATATAAATCTTTAATTTCGATTATTGGCATAAAAACCTCCAAGCATCTCTGCAATCTCGTCAGCACATTCCTGCACTCCTAGGGCATCGAGCGGTAAATTGCATCCATGCTCATTCAACTTATAAAGAAGCTCTGTGGTCTGTGGAATGTCTAAGCTGTATTTCTTTAAAAGTTCTACCTGCGAAAATACATTCTTAGGTGCGCCACTTAAAACCACACTCCCATTGCTCATAACGACGACTCTGTCAGCCTGAATAGCCTCTTCAATATAATGGGTTATCAAAACGATAGTTATGGAGAATTTCTTGTTTAGAAATTTTAAAGTCTCAATGACTTCTTTGCGCGCAGTTGGATCTAGCATAGCAGTTGGCTCATCAAGAACTATACATTCAGGGTTCATAGCCAGCACACCGGCTAAGGCCAACTTCTGCTTTTGCCCGCCAGATAGCTCATATGTAGAACTTTCCATTTTATCGTATAGACCTACTGCTTCTAGCGAAGACTCGACCCTTAGTCTTATTTCCTCTGAAGGTAGTGCCAAATTTTCAGGGCCAAAAGCAACATCTTCTTTCACTATGCTTGAAACGATTTGGTTATCCGGATTTTGCAAGACCAGCCCAACCATTTGGTGTATTTCATAAGCCCTGTCCTCATTCGATGTGTCTATTCCATTTACGAAAACTTTGCCATAGCTTGGCAAAAGAAGTGCATTTAGATGCTTTGAAAGGGTAGATTTCCCTGAACCATTTGCACCAAGTATGCACACAAACTCACCTTTTTTTATATTAAGTGAAATATCATTTAAAACATTAGTTTTGTCATTTTTGTCATATTTAAAGCTCAAATTTTCAATTTTGATGAAATCTTCCACATTATATCCTCTCTATAAATTGCAGCTTTATTACTTCGTCCATATGGCCGTAGACCCACACGGCAAAATCAGTCCACTGGCACTGACCGGAAGCCCTATTTCACTAGCTTGCACATGCCCTTTATGGGAAGGTTTAATAGTAGCATTAAGCAGGTACTCCATAACTGCCGCAGACAGACCCGTAGTATAAGAGTTCAAAATCAAAAACTTAGCATCTTTCGCAAGTATCTCAGAGCAAGAAACTAAAAAGGAAAATAGCTTTTCTTCCAATTTCCATATCTCTCCTCCGGGGCCTCTGCCGTAGGATGGCGGATCCATTATTATGCCATCGTAGAAATTTCCCCTGCGTTTTTCTCTCTGTACAAACTTTATGCAATCATCAACTAAAAATCGTACATCCCCGTTTTGCAATCCAGATTCATTCACATTTTCCTTTGCCCAAAGCGTCATCCCTTTGGAGGCATCTACATGGCACACACTCGCACCAGCGCTTAAAGCTGCCATAGTAGCGCCACCTGTATAGGCAAACAAATTTAATATTTTTAATTTCTTTTTCGATTTCGACACTATATCCGTTATA
>OIYO01000031.1_pt1 | contig 143643 bp, 138 predicted proteins | sample 1588191 | NCBI WGS metagenome assembly OIYO01 (sample SAMN03283275) | human gut metagenome | biome: human-associated habitat; material: feces | host: Homo sapiens | place: Peru | collected 2012 | reverse complement strand
CCAGTTACCCGACCTACACCCTTAGCAGGGGCGCCTCTTCAGCCTCTTGAGTACTGCTCCATAACCAAGGTAACAAATAAATTATAACCAATTATTTCATCTTAGTCAACAGCTTTTTTTATTTTTTCTTTTTAGTATTTAAAAAATTGTTATATTCTGTTACCCTTACCAAGTGTTGACCTACTATAAAAATAATTCCACTTAACAAAGTTAAACCAGCAAAAAATAAATACCACCACGCTAGTTTAAAGATAAAAAAACAAACTAAAATAACGACAAATGATCCTAAACAAAATATTCCTTCAAAAAATATTCTATTTAAACGAGTAATCATTTCCCTACCCTTTTTAGTATTAACATACTTAATCCTTGCTTCCTTTTTTTCATCCTTAGATAAATAATGATACATCCAATCACTCCTTTTTATATAATATCACAAAACTTTATAATATAAATATAAAAAATATCCATAAAAAGAACTCTATATATCAAATATTATAAACTATATAATAAGAAAAAGTATTTTAAAAAAATCATTTTAGGACTAGCATTTTCATAAAAGATAGTGTATAATGTAATTCGTACTGAACAAACGTCTCCTTAGCTCAGTTGGTAGAGCAACTGACTCTTAATCAGTGGGTCTGGGGTTCGAGCCCCCAAGGGGACACCATAAAAAAACAAACTCTCTTTATAGAGAGTTTTTTCATGTCTAAAAAACAAATTGCCAATTACTCCAAGCTAAGCATAATAAAATAACCGCAATAATTACCAAATACCCAGCAAAAAACAAACAAACATTATAAATATCTTTATTAAATTTTTTATTAATTGGTGCAAAACAATGCGGACAAATTTCATAATTTCTTTTATGATCTAATTCATTACCACAATTATCACAAACTTCATCTTTTTTATCATTTTCATTTTTTACCACTAAAAACAAAATAAGACTTATAAATAAACAAATAAACATTACTAATATCACTACTAAAAAAATCAATTTTTTGCTATCGCTATGCATTTTCATCATCCTAACTTGGTATCATTATATCACAAGTTTTTTCTTTTCAAATATATTAAAGCAACAAATCCTAAAGTTTCATAATGATAAATATATGCTAATTGCCCTTTTTGATAAAAATAAATAACCTCATCGCCATTCTTTAATCCCTTTCTCTTAATAACTGAATCAGCTCTAAAATTAGCTTTATTATGTATATATAAAGGTTCTGATGGTACTCCTTTTACAATATATGTTAAAGCCGACTCCTTAAAAAAGTTATATTTTTTCCCTTTGTATACAGTCTGTTTAACTAAACATTTTTCTCGTAAAAATAAATATTCTTCAGGTTTTACCCCATTTAAAATAACATACTCATTATAATTACCTTTTCTTTTTAAACTCCAGCCAGCCATTTTACCTCTAGCTACTTCTAAATGAATATGATTCCCAGTTGCTCTTCCAGTTCTTCCTTCTGTACACAATACATCTCCTTGCTTATAACGTTTTCCCAATTTCATTTTACTTATTTCTCTTGGATGAGTTAATGAAATCGTTAAATAACCATAATATCCATTAGGACACAACACTTTCTTAGTTGATTTTAACCAGACTGTATTAGCGTGTTTTGTAGTATCTTTAGGCTGATATAACTTAGTTATCTTACAATCAAATGGAGCATATACTTTCTCAACTTTAGTACTATCTCCATTAAAATCAAGCGCATATGATAATTTATGTGTACTAGAACTGCTGCCATAGCCTTGTGTAATATTTAAAATATCCATAGGAAAATACGCTCTTTGATATGCCATTTATTCCACCTCCTACTATACTATACGAAGTACAAAAAAAAGAGAAACAGCATTTCCCCATCAAAGTCATTTTATCGCACAATATTCTTCTAATGTTTTATCTCCTATTTTTGAAGCTACATCTTCCCCTACATATCTAATATGCCATGGTTCATATGCATAACCTGTAATTTTCTCTTTACCTTTTGGATAACGTAAAATAAAACCAAAATATTTTAAATCACGATGAATTTTTTTAAATATTTCTGTTTCCTTCAATAAATCTTCATTTTTAACTAACCATTTATCGTCAACTTTAATAATCAAATCAATGGCTTGACCAAGATGATGTTCTGATGTTCCTGGCATTGCAACAACTTTCTTGGCATAATCAAAATCATATTTCTTCATAAAATCACAAAATAAATTTTCTTGATATTCTAAACTACGATAAGCAGAATCTATTTCAATAGTTATTCCTTCTACTTTCAAATGTGCTCTTAACATTTCAAAATGTCTAAATGTTTCTTTTTCAACATAAAGTGTTTGCTCAAAAACATTTTCATATTCAACCATTTCAATACCATTAAGCATTTTTTCATTAAATAAGTGTTCTTTATTAACTAGAAAAAGCATTTTTATCACCTTTTTTCCCTTTAATTATACCATAAATCGACTTTTTTTCATTTTTTTTAAATTTTTATCATTTTTTTGTTGCTTTTTTCAAAGACTCTTGATATACTTAACTAGTCAGCAAGGAAAAAGCCTTGCAAGACAGACTAAAGCTTAAAACAAATGGGCTTGTAGCTCAGCTGGTTAGAGCGCACGCCTGATAAGCGTGAGGTCGGAGGTTCAAGTCCCCCCAGGCCCACCATTTATTTTAATGGCCCGTTGGTGAAGCGGTCAACACATATGCCTTTCACGCATACATTCATGGGTTCAAATCCCGTACGGGTCACCATTTAGTTAATTAATCTCTTTAGAAATAAAGAGATTTTTTATTTGATAAAATTTATTACATAATAAAAGAAGAGTAATTCACTACTACTCTTCTATTAAAAATATGTTCCTATCAGATTCATTATTTCATTAAAATCATTAGAAAAAAATAATACAATTACTAAAATCAATAAAATTAAAACAATTGATATCGAAAATACATTATAAAATATTTTTTCATTAGCATCTTTAAAAGGAACAACTTCACTTATAGTTGTATAAAAACTCAGTGAAGCAAAAACTAACGAAATTAAAACTAACAAAAAACCAATGTAATAACTAATAATTATTCCAACCGGATACAAAACAGCTACCGTAAATAAAAATGGAAACAAAGCCAAATTACTTACCATAATATAAGTTCCTAAATAAACACCTTTATTTTTCATAAAAGATAAAATATAGTAAACAGTCGATACTACTAAAATTAAAATACAAGAAATAGATAAAGCCCCAACTATTATTGATACATAGTCTTGCTGCCATATATTAGTAAAATCAACAACTGTTGTATAAGAACCTGTATTTAAATCATACATTTTTTTAAAACCACCAGTTAAAACATGTATTCCTAATGATAACAAAATGATTAATACAGTTATATAAGCTGTAATTTTAACAGCTTTTTTTGTATCTTTATATTTTTTGACAGCTTCCACAACCGAAGTTCCTGGTTTAAAAAAAGCTTTAATTAACATTCCTATAACAATAAATAAGTTTACTTTAGCATCAACAACAACTTCTTCTTGCGAAACATATACTGGATTTTTTATTGCTTCTTCTTTTATTGCTTTTTCTGGTGTTAAAAAAGCATTATTAAGTTCATCATCATTATTTTCTTGTTCAATTTCTTTGGGTGCTTTCTCTTCCTCCTTTTTTGTCTCTGTAACACTTACAAAATCTGGTCCTTCATCTTTTTTTTGTTTTGCCAATAAATCATCATATGAAGGAGCACTTGAATAATTATTTTCTACTACTTCATTTACATTTTCATCTTCATATTCATTATTTTCTTGATATACTTCCTCATCTTCAACTTGGGGTCCAAATGATGAGTCATATCCCATTCCACTCGTAAAAATAGAAGCATCATAATTATCTACTGATTTATTTATTTTTTCATGTTTTTTCTTTGGTCGTTCTTCAAAAAATTTATTTGCCATATAACATACTCCCTACTATACTCTATTATAACTTATAAAAAAAACAAATTAAAGTCTAAATATTTTCATAAAAAAATAATACTTTGGCTTAACCAAAATATTATTTTTTAATTTTATTGATTAGTTATATTTTTTCTTTTAAATAAAACAAGTGATAAAACAAATAAAATCACAATTGTTACAATATCTACTATCAACGCTAATTTGAAATTACAATACTTAAAAGTAGGCAAACCACCAAATAAATAGGCACTTAAATCCCAGTTCATCATTGGTAAAAATTTTAATGCAGCCACATTAGTCACAGAAGCAAATCCTGAGACAATATTACCAAAGAAATATGTAACAAAAGCCACAATAAACGCCACAACTGACGAACCAATCGTACTACCAATCAAAAAGGCTACACTTAGTAAAATAACATAAAAAGGTAATAAAGCTAAAATATAAAGACCTATATATTTCCAAGCACTTATTAAAACAACTTTACTTAAGTTATAATCATACATTACTATTGGTAAAGATAATTCTTTATAGCCAGTAATAAAACCATATATAATAACTTCGCTTAATATATAAAATAATAAGAACATAATTGATACTAATAAAGCTGTTATAAACTTACTAAATAGAATTTGACTTCTTGTATAAGGTCGTAATAAAAGTTGTTTTATTGTTCCTTTACTATACTCATCAGCCATAATACTACCAGCTATCATAATTACAGCAATAATAACTAAGAATATTGGCGTAGTCACACTTGAATTAAGCATTTCTATCAAAGATATATCTTTATCATTTCCATACATTTTATTATCTAATTTATATTTAGCTTCCTTATATTCTTTTTCAACATTTCTTTTTTCTTCTAACAATGCACGATTTTTATAAGTACTTTCATCTTCATTGTAATCTAAATAAACAATTGCTTGATTTACATAAGTTGAAACTAATTGCGCATTTTTAGAAGTATTAGGTTCAATATTATCATTCAAAGAATAATTTATTCCGGCAATACGATACTCTAATATTTTAATCTCTTTTGTTACTTCATCTTTTTCTTCACCATTGGCCAACGATTTAAAAGTACTTTCTAATTCTTGCTTACTTTTTTCATACTCGTTTTTTTCACTTTTCAATACATCTTGCCAACTATTATTTTTAACATATTTCAATTCTTCATCATAACTTTTTTGACATTCATTATATTTTTTATCATTTTTATATAAATATTTATTTTCATTCATACAAGTAATATAAGAACCAACCTTATCAACTAAGTAAACGTATTCCCAAGAATTTTGGCCTTTCTTAAACTCTTTAGCTAACTGCGACAAATCATAATAGTATTTATCATCTAAAAGAACTTGTATTTCACTATAATCAGTCACTTCCCCTTTTAATAAAGGTTCTACTATTTTACTATAATATTCCTCGTCAGAATAATCAAAATTTTCATTTATTTTAGTAATAAAAGTCTCAAAACCAATTAATAAAATAGTTAAAAACATTAAAATATAGATTGCTTTTTTATGAAATAATTTAACAAATTCATTTTTTATTAATTTAATCAATGATATTACCTCCTGTCTCTTTTAAGAAAGCCTCTTCTAATGATGCTTCTACTAATTTAACTTGATAAATATCAATATCTTTTTTCACAATTTCTTTTACTAATTCTGCTATTTCCTTTTTATTTCTTTTTACATGAAGGATATTATCATCAATGATTTCATCATCTTTTTGTAAAAGACTTTTCAATCCTCTAATTTTACTTACTTCAATTTCATAATAAGATTCACTATCTTTTTTCAAATCAGCCATTTTATTTTCAGAAATAACCGTCCCATTTTTAATAATACAAACATTTGTACAGAAATTTTCTAATTCTGCTAAATTATGGCTTGATATTAAAATTGCTACTCCTTCTTGCGCTAGTTTTTTAACCAAATCTCTTAATTCTTTAATTCCTTCTGGATCCAAACCATTTGTTGGTTCATCTAAAATAAGTAAATTAGGAGCAGCTAATAACGCTGATGCTATTCCTAAACGTTGACGCATTCCTAAACTATACTTACTTACCTTATCATCAATACGATTTTCAAGACCAACTAACTTAATAATTTCCTTTATTCTATCTTTAGTTATATCTTTATACAAAGAAGCAATTAATTCTAAATTTTTACGTCCTGTCAAATATAGATAAGCATCAGGATTTTCTACAATTGCTCCTACTTTTTCAATTGCTTTAACAAAATCTTTTTTAACATCATACCCATTAATAATAACTTCGCCCGAATCAATTAACTGCAATCCTAAAATTAACTTAATCGTTGTCGTCTTTCCGGCCCCATTAGGTCCAATAAAACCTAATATTTCACCAGCATCAATTTTAAAAGAAACATCATTTAAGACTTTTTTACGCCCATACGATTTATTTAAGTTTTTTACTTCTAAAACCACTATACATCACCTTTCTAATACTTTTCATTATAAAGCAAAAAACAATTAAATGATAGTATTTTCCCTAATAAAAAGCCCACTTTAAAAGTAGGCTTCTATTTTAATTAAACATTACTTCTTAACTTATCATAATCTCTAAACAAATCATCAACTGTATAAACAATCTTTTCTGAAGAAACAGTTGCCACAAAAGAAGAATTATAAAAACTATTCTCATCTCTCTTTTGTTTTACAATGTCACGATAATTTTCAATAAAATTAATATTATAATCAAACTTACCATATTTATTATAATATTCTTCATTATGTTTAAGTAAACAATAACATACATACAAATATAATTTATCAACATCAAAACATTTAATAAAACGATCTAAATTTATTGATTTATCAAATAAATCAATAACTGCATTATACCCAGTAAGTAACTTTGTATATTGCTTTTTACACATAACAATAAACTCTTCAAATTCCATATCAACATTTGAATTAACATATTCATTTTTTAATTCTTCATAATATGGCGATTCACTACCTTTACTACAAACATCACGATATTGATCCTTTTTATCTCTGATTGCTTTTTTAATATCCTTAAAGGCATCTTCTCCATTAGCATCAATAATTTCATCTATATTGCCTACTAAATTACGTAAAAAAGCTCTTTTAGAAAAATATAAACATCTAGTATTTCCAACAATTTTTGAACAAATTCTAATATTAAAAGATTTTACAATATCATCATCTTTGAAAATTACATTAAGTGGCATATAATAATATCTCTCTAAAAATTCTTCATATTTGTTCTTACCATTTTTTACTAAAGCAATATCTTTTAAACCATTACCTAATTCCCATTCACCATAATAAACTACCAATGGTTTAAATAATAATTTTAAATTTGGTATTAATATATCATTCATATAACCAACCACCTATTCTTAGATAATTATACTATAATTTATAAAAATATCAAACTGAAAATTAGCATTAACTTATCTTAAAAGAGTACACTTTGTTCTGTATCATACACTACGCCATCAATTTCTAAATAAATCAAATATTTACCTTTTAAGCCATCTTTATTAATATAACTATTAATTGTTAAGCCATTTTTTTCTTCATCACTATTAAATATATCAACACATAAAGCTGTATAAGGATGTTTACTAATAGCTATATTATAATAATTAACATTAAAATCTTTATATAATAAAACATTTACTTTTGTTTCTTTTTTAAATTTGCCTTGAAATACTAAGCGATCCTCTTCTTTAACAAATTCTATTTTATGTTTCTTATATTCTTCATCAATTTTTTTGCTATTTAATGCTAAAACTTTTTTCTTAGTAGTAATGGTAGTAGTTCCTAAGCTACCAAGTCTTTTAGCTTCACCTAAGCTAAATGTTGCTGTATCATAAATATTTATTTTTTCAACACGATAATTATTAGTAGGTAAAACCAATTCAAAAATGACTTTATTATTTAATAGTTCTACTGTATCAGAAACTAGCTTAGCATTTTTACTAAAGCCAGCTGGTTGATTAGAATTTTCTCCATCAACATAAACAATTCCCCCAGAATGAATTATATAATTGTCTTTAGCTAAATAATCAACATCTGAGATGTATGGAGAATAAAAAGAACTACCTCTTTTTTTACCATACTCAAAAACTTGTTCAATTGTCATCTCATCAGTATTTATTTTATACATAACACCTCTTGAATAACTATTACTAGCTGGCACATATTTACTCTTGTCTTTACTTTTATTATTACCATTATCAAACAAGAAGATATATCCTTCAGGTGTAACCATTGCTGCATGTTGTGACCATTGCCATTCAAATTCACCAGAAGTTGGTTTAAAGAAATATTTTTGATACTCACTACTCCAATTAGTAGAATCTCCAATAATCCAATTTAACTTACCTGTCTCATAAGAAATATTAATTACGGCATCTTGATGACGACCTGATAAAACGATCGAATTAGTCTTTTCATCATACCAAACCGAATTGTTATGAAACCAATCATATTCTATCCAATTTTCACTTTTACCATCTTCCATCTTTAAAACATCTTTTAAATCAAACGTTTTTACAATATCACCAGTTTCACGATCAACTTCAACTATATAATCTTCAACTGTTCCACTTGGATTGTTAAAATCATCACTCGCTACCAATAAATTACCATTTGGCATTTCAAAGTAATCATGATGATATCCGCCTTTTAAAGAATATTCACGATATATTTTTCCAAGCATATCTATTTCATATAACCCCGTCATATAATAAGGTGTATTAATTAACCTTTCGGTACTAACTAACATTCGACCATTTTTAAGTAACTTATTATCCCATACCGCATTACTTGTTAAATACCATCTTACATCTCCATTAATATCATATGCACACGTATAACCTTTACTAGACGGCGTATAAAAATATAAATCATTACTTAACTTATCTTTATCTGCTTCAACTTTTGTTGGCAAAATAAAATCACCAGGTAATTTATCTGTCTTAATCATATACTCTTTACTTATATTTTTACCATTATCATCATATGAAACAGTTACTTTATTTTCATAATCAGGATATAAACCATAAACCGTTAAATAATGTTTAGTTCCTTGGTTAAATTCATGAGTTAAAGTTACCTTATCATCACGTCCTTGTACCGTAACTAACGGTTTTACTTCATTTTCAGTTTCAAACAAAATTAAAGCTGTTAATGGCGAATTATGATAAGGATCTAATATAACATTCGCTTTATCAATTGTATAACCATCTGTAACAATTTCTTTTTCGTATTCCTTTTGTAAAGTTACCATGCTTTCTTTTTCTTCCAAGATTTCTCTGTTATTTTCTATATTATTTTTAATTATCACGCCTCCTAAAAAGACTATTACTATAAAAAATAATATAAAAACTAAAATTCTTTTTTTCATTTTAATTCTTCTTTCTAAAAAGTACTTCTTAACTATTATTCGCTTTTTCAGTACTTTCTAATCAAGCATAAAAAAAATACTTTCTTTTGCCAAGAAAGTATCAGTTTAATTACTAAACTATAAGTTAAATTTATAACAACTACAAGTTGAACTTTTTATTTTTTGCAATTTTCTGACAAAGTAAGTGGAATTTTATACATAATATTTTTTTCATTTTCAGTCATTGCATTAATTTCTAAATATAAATCATTCTTCTTATAATCTTTGCAGACATGCGAATAATTTTCTATAGAAAATTCAACGTTCTGCAAAAATTCATCCAATGTAATGTTTTCTAAAGAATTAACAGCACCAATCGTTGTTTTAACAGTATCATTTTCCTCATACAAAAAGCATTTTATTTTTTTATATTTAGTTTCATCTTTCTTACCACAATATTCAATATTAGAAATATAAATAGATGATTTTTTTGTATTATAACTTATTGTTCCTGAAAGATTAAAATTTTTACAATTCGTTGATAATGTATCAAAATTATAGTTATCACTCTTTTTAAAAGACAAAATGATCAAAAGACTAAGTAAAATAATAATTATTATAATTAAAATAATAATTATTATATTCTTTTTTTTATCTTTTTTTATTGTCCTTAAAGAATTATTAAATTCTCCTTTAATTATCTCATCTATTTCAACATTGAATAATTTACTAATTTCTAACATAATTGCTAAATCAGGAATATTTTTTCCATTCTCCCATTTAGAGACAGCTTGGGAAGTAACCCCTAACTTTTCAGCAAACTTTTGTTGACTCAAATTGTTTTTTAAACGTAATTTTTTAATAAACGCTCCTACTTTTTCTTGATTCATTTTGTCCAATCACTTCCTTAAATCATCTATAAAATCACTTTAAATAATCCTCATTTTTATTTATTATCGCTAATGCTAAACTTTGCGGACTTTTTAAAGAATTTTCATCATAAGTAATTACTTTTTCTCCATGTTCAGTTTGATCTATCTCTTTTAAAGATAACTGTATTTTATTTAAAGCATCATTTGAAAAATGAATATTATATTTACCATCATACATTTGAATACAAGGTTCCTGAATACAAGTCGTTTCTTCAAAAACAACAACATTCATTTTATTTTTTAAAATACGAACATAATATTTATTAGAAGAATCATAAATAACAAGATTATCAATAAAATTACATTTATAATATATTCCAAAACTTCCCATAATTATTAAAAATGTCACCCCACTAATTATTAAACCCATCTTAAAAATTTTATACAACTTCTCATTTAAAATTTTCTTTTTATATTTTTTCTTGTAAATAATTATATATGATAATAAAAGAGCCAAAATAACCACGACTGGTAAACTATAAAATAGTCTCAATAACAAGCCTTTACTACCATAAACAAAACAATTTTCATCATAAAAACAATAAGGATAGCTACTACCATAAAAATATCCCTTAAAGCAATTAAATAAAATTAAAAATATAAGTAATCCACTTACAATTAAGCTTCCTTTAATTATAATAGAATTTATTTTTTTCTTTTTAATACTATCCCCTTTATTTAAATAAACACATAACTTATAAATTGCCAAAAAAAGTAATAGCAATACTAGAATAACACTACCTAATAACATAAATATCCCTTTCTAACTAATTATTAATATAATTCCATACTTCATCAAATATTTTTAAATAGCCTCTATCATTAGGATGTAATCCATCTATATAATCATCTTCAGTTAAAATATTCTTTAAAGTTATATAATCAACTTTTTCATCATCACAAATATTTTTTAAAGTATTATCATATTTATCTATTTCTTCATAATTGTAGAACTTATCAGTTTTCCATAAAAGCAATTGACTTTTATCCATAAGACCTGTTAAGCCTAAAAATACCATTTTACAATTATCTTTCTGTTTAACTATATCAATCATTTTTGTAATATTATTTTTAAATTCAGCAAGTTGAACTTTAACTTTTTCTTTAAAAAATTGTGTATCATTTATTCCCACCAAAACAATTAAAACATTTTTGGTATTTAAAGAGTAATAAAGATTTAAAATAGTTGGCATTTTATCTAAGATATCTTTACTTGTTGCTCCAGGAAAACCAATACAATGTACATAATTTTCCGTTTTTTTAGAACTTTCTGATTTTAAAAAATTACTTTTTAATAAATTACTAAAACCACCATTATCAGTAGCACCTACACCATAAGCAATACTATCACCTATAATCAAATAATTCATTTTCATTTAATCTCCTTAAATATTATTTCTATAACAAACTTACTTCACAATATTCTTTTCTATAATCCTCATCAGTAAGTAAACTCCTATAATCTAAACTTTTCATTTATAATATACCACATTTTAATCATCATTACATACCCCTTATATTATAAAAGTTACTAATAATTTTACTTGGTTTCTCTGTTAACAAATAACTTTTTTGTTTCTTTATCAATTATCTTTTTATCATATCTTACAAATAATACCTCAATATTTTCACTTAATTTTACATTAGTTAATCTAGTATATTGCCATTTGTTACTATAATTATTAATAAATTTTTCAACATTTTCACATGCTACAGGCAAATAAGGTTTTAACAAAATATTAACATTAAATATTATATTACAACAATTAAATAAAACTTCTTCACATTTCTTTGGTTCAACTTTAATTAAATTCCATGGTTGATTCTCATCAAAATATTTATTAGCAGTACCAATAAAATTAAAAATTAATTGCAATCCCTCTTTAATATTTCCTTGTTCAATATTGTTTCCAATTTTACCAAACAATTCTTTTAATTGAGATTCTATTTTCAAATCTGGAATATTATTACATAATTTACCAGCAAATGATTTATTAATAAAAATTAATGTTCTATTAACAAAGTTTCCCCATTTTCCCAGTAATTCTGCGTTGTTAGAATTTATAAAATTATTCCAAGAAAAATTAAAATCTTTTTTATCAGGATCATTTATTAAAAGAAAATATCTAATTAAATCTGGTGAATAGTTATCTAATAAATACCTTAAAGATATATAATTTCCTTTACTTTTAGACAATTTTTCACCCTCAATAGTTAAATAATTATCACTAACAATATAATCAGGCAACTTATAATTATCTTCAGCAGCACTCAAAAGTATTGGAAATATAACAGTATGAAAAGGAATATTATCTTTAGCATGTACTAAATATATTTTATTATCTTTATCTTTTTTCCAAAAATTTTCCCAATTTAAACCATTAGCTTCACAATACTTTTTACAAGCAGTTACATATCCCCAAACATTTTCAAACCAACCATAAATTTTTTTATCATCATAGCCCAAAATTGGAATATCTATTCCCCAATTCAAACTACGTGAAGCACACCTATCTGGTATTCCTTCCTTTAAATAACGCCTAGTAAAATCAAGAGCATTATTTCGCCATTTTTCTTTATTTTTTTGACATAAATCTTCAACTACTTTCTGAAATTCAGATAAAGCAAAATATAAATTTTTTATTTCTTTTTCATTTGCATTATTTTCACATATTGCACATTTTTTATCCTTAACATCTTTTATATTAAGTAAACTACCACAATCTTCACATTCATCTCCTTTAATTAAAGCTCCACAATTAGGACAAACACCAATAACGTAACGATCAGCTAAAAATAAATTACAATTTTTACAGTACAATTGCTTTTCTACCTTTTCATAAAGATAGCCTTTTTTATAATATTTTTTGAATATATCTTGAACAAACTCTTTATGATACAAATCATCTGTTCGATTATACAAATCAAAACTAATTCCCAAATCTTGCCAATCTTTAGCAAATCTTTCATGACAATCATCAACAATATCCTTTGGTTTTTTCTTTTCATTTAAAGCTTTAATACTAATTGGTGTTCCGTGACAATCTGTTCCAGAAACCAAACAAACATTATCCCCCTTTAGTCGATAATATCTTGCTATAACATCGCCGGGTAAACTACTTGCGGCATGCCCTAAATGCAATTCTCCATTTGCAAATGGCCAACTTATTCCTATCAATACATTCATTATAATCCATTTCCTTTCCACTAAAAAACCTCCTAGAATCTAATAGATTCTAAGAGGTGAATATATCACGTTACCACTCTTATTCATTAATATATTACTATATTAAACTCGTTAACCTACTTATGTCAAAAGCATAGTTATAGGTCTGTGCTATAACAGGCACTCCTGTCTCAACTTACTTGTTTTTTCAGTTAAACGCCTTGAGGGCCATGTTCAAAAAATAACTATATCCTCCTTTTCACCTTCCGGAGTTCTCTAAAATACTTTTATTTTTCTACTCTTCCTCGCAATGGCTTTGTGATATCTAAATTATATTAACTTATATTGAACTTGTCAAATATTCTTTTTAATTAACAATTATTTAAATGGTATCCCTTCTATTTTTTTACTTTGTACATTAATAATATTAGTCAAAATATTTCTCTTTATTTCAATAATCTTTTTTTCTTCTTCTGTTACATCATCAATTGTAAATGATGAATCAATTATTGCATTTTTTAATTGGTTGTGTCTATTATTAAATTCATCAGTTGGATTAATGATTTTATTTTCAAATGGCGAATATAAATCTATAACAATAATTCTTTTTTCTTCATCAGTTATCTCATATAAATTCATCATTTTTATCAATTCATCTAACGTCCATTCATTTATAATATTTGAAAATTCAAATAGTAATAATTGCCTTTTTATCAATTCTATTTTATTTCCTTTTTCTTGCATGAAGTTTAATTCTCTAATATCAATATAAAATGTTTTCTTTGCTTCTTCAAATTCCTCTGGAGATAATTCTTTCAAAAAAGGGTATAATTCTTTTAACCAATTTATCTCTGCTATTTTTAAATCATTTTTATCATTATCAGACATAAAAATTAATTCATCTATCGCTTTTTCTATTCCACAATTATTATCTTTCATTATTTTAATAATTCTGTTAGAGTCCAAACCATAATTCAATAATAAATGTTTAAATAACAAATTATATTTTTCATATATCCATTTTGTAGGTACCTTTTGACCATTTTCTAAATATAACCTAATTGCTTCTTCTGGAGTTTTGTTAAAAGTTTTAATCATATAATTAATTACCCAATAATTATACGAATTTTTTATGCAGTAACTATATAAACTATCCTCATTAAATTTTAATTGTTCTTCTTTTTTTACACCTTTTTTTATTTTCTTTTCTATTTCATCTGGACTATATCCATCATTTATCATTTTTTCTAAATTAAATGTAGAAATACCTAAATAATTTGATAATTCTTCATAAGTAGCTTTTTTACCACGCAATAATGCTTGTTTTCTCTTTGCTTGTGATTCTTTTGTAATAAAAACTGCTTTTTCAATATTACCATATAATTCATAATACTCTTTCAAAGTATCACGTTTTATTTTTTCTAAATTTGCAATCCCAGTTATAGTCATCATATGCCCTTTATAAGGAATTGTTCCATTATGCCTTTCTTTGGCTTTTTTTGCTAGTTCAACTGATTCATAAATATTTCCTGTTTTTTCATAATATCTCCCCAAAGCATGGTGTTCCAATTCTTCCATATTTGAAATTGCTAAAATGGTCATCATTTTCCCATTATATTCAATCGAACCATTTCTCTCCAACTGTGATTTTTTAGTTAATTTTACGGCTTTATATATATCATATTCTGTATCTTCCCAATTCTTTTTTAATGATTCAAATTTAACATTTTCTTTCACTGATATAGCTTTTAAACTCAATATTTCTCCATTATATTCAATATTTCTTTGAGCTAAAGACTTCTTTGCACCTTCTACTGCTTCAATCATATTTCCTGTTTTTTTATACCAATCTGAAAGTGTTGATCTATTTATACCTTCTTTTTTTGCAATATCAGCCTGACTTAACATTTCACCAAAATATTCATATAACTCTCCTCGCATATTTTTTCCTCCATTAATTTTTATTGCCAAATTATGTCTTTATAAAAATTCATAAACTATTCTAAAACAATATTTTTAATCACTTATTATTTCTTCATCAATCCACTTTAAATATTCTTTATTTATACTTGATATATCATATATATCAAACTCAAAGCATTCATAACTATGAACATTTCTTATAACATCAAATATTTTAGTTGAACAACTTTTTTTCGTATTCATTTGAAGTAAATATTCTTTAGTACCTTCTCGTTCATTCTTCCAATTCCAAATACTTTCACTTTCTATAACATGACAACTTGCCACTAATTTCTTATCTAATAATTGAGTTATAACATTATTTAATTCTTCCTTATTATCAAATGCACTTTCTATCATACAATAATCATTCATTATAAAAACCTCCCTATAAATTTAAAATGAAATTATTTCCTTTATTTCTTATTAGTTCCATTTTATCTTTAGTATCTTTTAATTTATAGTCAAATCTATCAACTAACTTATTAACATAATCTAATTCTCTAATATAATTTAAACTCTCATCAAAATATAAACCATATATAAATGCAATATAAGAAATCCATATGTCAATTGGTGTTTTCCTATTCTTACTTAATATAGTTTTTTCATTCATAAAATCATTAAAAATATTATCTGATATTAATGAAGTTTCAATTTCCTCTTGTGTTATATTTGACATTGTATAAATATCATCTTCATATTTTGCTCTAAATGAATCCAATTTATCAGCATCCCTAATAATTTTTGAATGTAATACTTGTATTTCATCCATACTATCAAAATCAACGATATATTTACTATGATTAGATATAGCAATTTTTATAATTTCATCATATTTATCAAATTCAACAAAACTTCTAATTAAATTATTTTCAAATAATAATTTAACACCTAGTGTAGCATGGTCATAACTATTTATATCTTCTCTAAAATTGTGCAATTCCTTTGCTTGGTCAAATCTTCCAATATCATGTAGTAATGCAATAATCATGTCAATTTCTTTTGTTTCATTATCTAAATTTAATTTATCACATAAATATTTTGAATTATCAACGACATGAAGAGTGTGATTTAATTTATGCCTTACTTTATCATCTTTTAAATCATAACTATTACTAATGAATTTTATAAAATTATTTTTCGAATATTCAAGCATATTATCAAACCTTTCTTTTTTGTTTAAAATTGTAATAAGCAATATATGTTGATATAAGAGAAATAATATTAGATATGATACCAACTACTGAAAAAACAAATATATTATAAGTTAACCAAAAAATATAACATAAAAAAGCAATAAGTTTAACTTTTTTTCATCACCGTTCCAAACTACAATCATATATATTATTGCTGCAATAAATGGAAATAATGTATTATATCAAAAGCATTGGCAAAACACATATTTTTGAAAATTTTCTTTTTAGTATCTAAATGATATGATATAAATTTAATTACAAGTGCAATTAATCCTATTATTTGAGATAAAATATACATTATTTAGTCTTTTTCTCCCATATTTTTCTAATTGCATTTAAAGATAAAGTAGATAATGTGAAACCAATTACTGGAACTAATGAACTTAAAAATACATTATTTATTTTACTAATAGATAGTGAATATAATATTACTACAATGTAAGTTAAAAACATAATACATAATTTTCTAGTCCAGCTTGTTTCCCATGCTTTATTTAATTCAACTTTTTTATTTCTTTCTTTTATATCATTTATTTCTTTTTCTATATCCATGTTATCAACTCCTATTATCAATTATAACATAATTAATATATTTATTTATTTTCTATTAATAATTTATCATTATTTATTTGTTGTTGTAATAATTCTAAATCTTTAATATTTTTATCAATTCTTCTAATACTTCCATTTATTATTGTTGGAGTAGTATTACAAAAATCACATATTACTCTTAACCTCGATTCTAAAGATTCTTCAATTCCTTCTTTAATAATATTTACCATAGACAAATCCTTTCTATGATTTTTTTGATAACAAAAAAATCAATCATTTCTGATTGATTCTATATAGAAGTTCGAATAAATCGAACTAATTACCAATGGTGCGAGTGAAGGGACTTGAACCCCCACTCCGTAAGGAACTAGATCCTAAGTCTAGCGCGTCTACCAATTTCGCCACACTCGCATCCTTAAGTGGTGGACCTCGTAGGACTCGAACCTACGACCGCCCGGTTATGAGCCGGATGCTCTAACCAACTGAGCTAGAGGTCCATCGACTACTCAATAATAACACAAATAGCGAATTATAGCAATACTTAATTTATATTTTTTAATCATTTTTATTAATCATTTAGAATAAAACAAATTACTTAGCCAAAATCAAAACAAAAAACACTATTAAAGCAACAAATACTATTTCAACAAATAATAAGTATCCCTTTTTATCTAAATCTTTACCACTTATTTTGCCAACAAATTTTATCAAACTATAAAACAAATTAAATAAACAAAAACCAACGACCAAAGTAATTAAAGAAACTTCATAAATATTATTATTAGTAATCGATTTAAAAGCTTCTAAACTAAAGCTAATTCCACTAACCATTCCAATTACAACAGCCACAAAAATACTTATAATCGTTACTACATCAATCATATTCTTATCATAACGATCTTTTAAAGTCGCTACTTTTTTGGTCAAATCGACATAATCTTCGTTAGAAGAACTAAACATATCTTTAAGTAATCTTATTTTAAAACCATCACTAATCATATTCTTTGTACTAATATTGGCTTTTTCAATTCGCTCGATTGTATCAAAGTAATTATATCTACTAACTAAATCATTTCTACGAACTTCCATTTCTATAGATTTCAACATATTATTATATATTTCATCTTCTAACAAAATACTTTCACAATAATAGCAAATTTTTTTCAAATTACCAGTAAACATACTATTATCATTTTTATAATATTCATAAATAAATCTATTTCTATTATCTGTATCATTTAAAAAATATAATAAATCAAAAGCAACAATAAAACAAACCATATTCGTTCCATTACCACCATTATCTAATCTTTTAATTTTTTCTAACATATCCTCTAGATTCATTTCAAAACCACCTATTCTTTTTTTATATCTTCTACAAATATTATACCATTAAAAAAAGCTTAAAAGTTAAAATCTTAAGCTTTTTTAAAGTAATTCTAACAATAAAGCCCCTAAATCTTCTTTTAAGTATATATTATAAACATATAGTAAATACAAAAAATCATCTTCATAAATTTTATTTCGATTAATTAAAATATCTTTGCTTTTTAATTTATCATACTTTATATTTTTCATTGTACAAATTTTTTGAATTGTTTCTATGGTTTCTAACATATCATTTATTAATATATTTCTTTTTTCTGTGATAGGAAGTTTAGAATATTCTTCAATTAATTCTTTTTTCATCTTATTACCTCCTCTTTTGAGCTTTTTCAGCAAATTTTATTAATTGCCCAAATTTACTTTGACCTAAAAACTCTTCTTTCTTCATACAATATTTATTATCGTTTTCAACGCTTTTTTTTACAGTACGTCCAGCAATAACATAACCTTTATATTCATCACCTAAATATTTTTTAGCCATATCTTTAACCAATGACCAATAAAGTTCTTTATCGTCTATTTTATCTTCATAGACTATCTTTAGTACTTGCTCAGCATAAAAACCTAAAACTTCTTGTAATAAACGATTTCTTCGATCATTTAGACTATCATATTCTTTAATTATTGACGAATTTTCTACAAGCTCTTCATTTTTTATTTTATACTTAGTTAAATTATAAACATTTGTCAAATCATTTAAATCAAGATCATAACATAAAATACTCAAATCATAATCTCTTGTATCATAATAACCAAATATATCTTGTGATTTAACATCTATATAATGTTCAATTAAAAACTTCTTTTTACGCTCAATTAAGTCTTTCTTTATTTGACGAAGTGCTAACAAAGAATAGTTTTGCTTATTTTGATCATTAATTTTTCTTAACATATTTTCAACAGTTAAATTAAATTCTTGACCTGCGTTATCTAAAACTTTTTCAACCTTTTTACGCTTTTCCTCATACACTGATAATAAATAACATGGATTATATAAATCATATATTTTATTAATAACCGCGCTTCTTACATCATTGCCTCTTTTTAAACTTGGAGCATGACTGGCTTCATATAAAATTCTATTAAATACCCTATCTTCTAAGTCTACACTAAATGAAGCTAAACGATAGATATAACTAGCCATTACCATAGCATCTTTTGTTTCCGGAATTTCTTCACGAATTCTTTCATCAAAGTATTCAATAAGCATTTTACGTCTAAAATCTGCACAATAAGAATCATCATCAATTACAATCTTTAATTCCTTAGCATTATTAAAATCTGCATATAATTTTTCTTTTTCTAAAGCTAACTCCGTACATAAATCTTCAAACGATTCAAAAGATATATCATTAGCAATAAAAATACCATTTAAAATTGAATTACTTTTTTTATTTTTTTCATATAATTTAGCAAAATAATCTTTATAATACTCTAAAAAAATATCTTGCCATGAATCAACTTTTCTTCTTAATACTAATTCTAATGCTTCACTAATAGCCTCATAATCAATACTCTTTTTAGCCTTCTTTTCACATTTTATAATAATCTCACTAAAATCTTTCAATACATCTTCAATACGTCCTGAAAAAGCTAATTCTGATTCATCATACAAAGGCTTAATAGCATTCAATTCATTTATTCTATCTATACAAAAGACATATTTTCCAGGTCTTTCATTTAGTAATTCTAAAAAATAATTACTTAATCCCAATTTTTTATAGTCATTTTTCATTCTTTTTTTATCTAATGAAGTATATCTTGGAATCCAATTTTTTCTTGTTTCTTCTTCATTTTCATGTTCTAAACGATAATCTTCATAAAAAGACGTTGCTATAATAAATGGCATTTCAAAAACAGTATCTGTTCCAATCGTTATTTTATTTTTATATATTATATAATAAACTTCAAATAAATAAGGTTCTACTTTATTTATTTCATTTAATTCTTCTTTTAACTTAAAATGAATATCATTCAAAGTATTATTATATTCATCTTTATTTCCTCTATAGGTATTTCTAATCTGAAATGCTAATTCTCTTATTGTATTAATATTTTTATCAATATTTAAATAATTAATCATCACATTTTTTTTATAAATAAACTCATCATAAAATAGTTTAAAAGCCGAAATTGTCATTTAATCACCCTTTATTCTAATATCTTTATCATATCACATTTTAAAAAAGTTAAAAAGACTCTAAAGAGATTTATAAATCTTTTTATAAAAAAAGATAATTCTTACGAATTATCATCAGTAAAATCTAAAGTATCAACAAAAGCTTCATACTTTTCTGAACAAGTTGCATCTTCTTTAGCATTAACAAAAATAATGGAATAAAAATTACCTTTATTTAAAATAGCCGTATATTTATATCTTGGTAATGGTGCAACTCCTCCTATTGTATTTAAATCTGTTGGAAAATATAAAATACTCATTGCAGTCCATAAATTATCATTTATTTTTAGCTCATCGTATTGAACAGTTGCTTTATCATCTCTTTTATAAGTATCAGCAATATTATTTAAATAATTATCGACAAATCCAGTTGCATCATTTGTTGCACCATAACTTATTCGTAAAGAACAATTATTATCATAAGTATAATATCTTCCAAAAGCATCTTTACTATGTAAAACGAATGATTTATCTAAAGTATAGGTAAGTCCAGCTAAATCATTACTATCTTTAGGTTTCAAAAAATTATTATAAACAAAAATTAAAATTCCAATAAAAGCTATTATACAAAATATATTAATAACCATTTGTTTAGTATCACCTTTATAAGAATAATCTTTATACCCTTTTACTTTTTTGGGTTTACTATAAGTTACTCGTTTATTAAGTTGTTTAGTAACTTCTTGAAATTTATTTTTATTTTCTTTTTGTTCTTCTTGACTAATAGAATCTCTTTTATTATTTACAAAACCAAAATCATATTTATTTTGATTACTATTACTATTTTCATGATTAAATAAAGAATTTGTATTATTTCTATTATTTGTATTCGAATTTTGATTATTATTCATAAAATTACTATTAGAATTATTACTAAAATTTGAATTTGTATCATCCTGATTATTACTGTCTTTTAAAAAGGGAAAGCTTGAAAAAAGATTAGAATTTTTTTGCTCATTAGAATCTTTTTTCTTTGAAAAAAAGTTTTTCTTAATAGGTTTTTCCTCTGGTTCAATTTCCTTTCGTAATGAAGAAGCTTTAAGCGTTTTTACATTTGTTTCAACATTATTATTTTCTATTGCATCATTTTTTTTACTCTTTCGTTTAGGTTTTTCTGATGCTTCCATCGCTCTACGCATATCTTTTGGAATATTAGGATTAGTACTATAAGTTACTCTTTTACCATTTATTTCATCTTTACTTTTAAAATTTTTATTACTAAAAATATTATCAAAGCCTTTTTTTAAATTACTTCGATTATCATAACTCATTGAATTTAACTTATCTATTTCATTTCCAAAAGTGTTTTGAGAATTACTATTTTGCGAAAAGAAAACATTACCATTATTTTTTCTAACTAAATCTTTATCTTTAAAAGCTATATCTTCGCCATTATTAAAAACATTATCTTGTCCTCTACTTATAGAAGCTCCTATATCATTATTAAAATTTCTAACATTTTTCTTACTATCAACTAATTCTGTGCCACACATATAACACTTTTTTTTAGAATCATCTAAAATAGTACCACATTTAGGACATTTCTTCATTTAATCATCTCCTAAGATTCAACAAAATTTAACGTTTTAATAAATTTATCCAAAGATACAGTACAAGTATTATCATTAGAATTATTAATTAAAGTAATATCATAATAATATCCTTTATATACCGAGCTTAAATATCTAAATTTTAATAAAGAATACTCCCCTGATTCTGTTGGTCTATAATATTCATAAAAGTAGTACCAAGTATTATTATTAACCATAATACTTCCATCACTAAATAATGGAACTTGTTTAGCATCTATAACATTTAAATTATCATCATAAATACTTTGCGTTTTAGTCGTTCTAATACTTTCATATAAATCTTTTACATGGTCTCCACTCGTTGTAGTTCCATATAAAACAGATATAGAACAATCATTACCTTTATCGCTACTTTTAGCATACAAAACTTGTGATTGATTGCCACTCACTTTTTTAAATGAACTATCAACATCATAATATAAATTTTGTAACACAGGTGTTAAAGGTTTATCAGTTGTTTTGTGCTGATAAAACTTATATGCTCCAAATCCAATTCCAATTACTAATACTAAAATACCAACAATTCTGATTAGAGTTTTATGTTCACTAAAGAAATCAAAAATATCCTTATCACCGGCTTCAATATTTTTATCTATATTAACATCACGATAGTTAGATAAACGGTTGTTATAAGCCTCTTTTTGTTTATAATAATTTTCATTTAATGATGGATTATACTCAGAAAACATCGGTTGCTGAGGCCCACTCATACTATTTCCACTACCAAAGCCATCACTATCTCCTAGTTTAGTTCCACACATAAAACAAAAGTCTTTACCATTTTCAATAACTGCTCCACATTTAGGACATCTCATAAAACCACCTCAGTTTCTTTATTATTTTCATTTATTTTAAGTATTTCCATTATCTGTTTTTTTAATTGGACAATACTTTTACTTTCATTAGAATCATTTATAATATTTGAAATATCATAAGAAAATTGCTCTACTACTTCGTTTAAAATTGAAGGTTCACGTTTAACCATTTCTAAATAATTAACTAGTAATTTTTTTCTAAAATTATCAACCAATGCAATCAATCCTTTCCATTCCAAATTCATCTAAAATCATATTAACTAACTCTAATAATAAATTACAACACAGGTTACTTGAAGAAACTTTAAAAGCTTGACGACTTATTATCATATAAACTACCTTATTTAAAAATAAATAAGGATTATCTTCTACTATAATAGGAATATGTGTTTCTATAGGCTCTATATTAAATAATTTAGATTTTACTAAATCCACATTTATAAACTTAAAACTTGACTCAATAATATCAATATTTTCCTTAAGCCTTTTAATTAATTCTTTTAAAAATTCTTCCTTAAATCTCATAATTTCACCTGACACTCAATAACTACTTAATAAAGCATCACTCTATCTTCTAAAATTATATCATATCAATTAATAACATGCATCTTCTTTTCTTAATTTTCATTTTTATTATCTATAAATCTAACAATAATATAAACAATAAAAGTAATTAGAAAAATATCAAAAGCTACATCGTTTATAAAATATGAACTTAAATATATTCCTAAACAAATAATCCATAAACCCAATAAAATTTTGTCTATATAAGCAATAATAACTCCTGTTTGACCATGCTTATCTTTTACTTTTTCAATATGATAATCAAATTTTTTCTTTTTTGTAACTGATGATAAAAGATAAACAACATAACAAAAAGCTGGAAAAAATACCAAACACATTCCTAACAAAACAATTAACATTTCTAAAAACATTCAAATCACCCCTTCATAATTTTATTTACATAACTACATCCATCTTTATAATAACCTGTTTTAACATATTCAGGTATTGCGAAATTATTTTTCTTATAATCATAAGCTATTTTAAAATGATAAAAAGAAATCCCCTCTTTTTTACTATCATCACAAAACTTATCATCATATCCAATTAATAAATCAAAGTCTTTTTTAGAATCAAGACTAATATAAATAGAATTATTACTATTTAAAGTCACACCATTTACAATTAAAGGTAACTTATTATCTAAATTATATATTAATTCATTATTATTATAAACTAACAATTTATAATAAAATTTATTATCTTGTTTAATCGGATCTATAATCGCAATTTTTCCATTAGTTTCATAAAATTCAGGTAATATATCTAAACTATCTAATGTTTTAGTATAAACTAAATTACTGGAACTAGTTAATTCTATTTTAAACTTTTTAACATCTTCTAAGTATGAAAAATAAAATTTATAGTTTGATCCCGAACCAGCAATAGCTGTTTCAAAGTTAAAATAACTTCCTTCTTTTTCAGCTTCTTTAATTACAAATTCTATTGCTTCAAAATTACTGCTTCTAAATTTACTAGAAATATCTTCTGAAACAATAATACTTGATATCTTGCCATCTTTTTTCAATACTTTATCATCATACTTTACTTCATATTTATTATCTTTATCTAAGTTAAATTCTAATTCATCAACTTTACCACTTTTTATAAGTGATGTTTTTAAGCAAGAACTTTCATAGTATTTATAGGTATCACCCATAACTGCTAAATAATTATAAATTGCATATACATTACAACCATCAAAAACACGATAACTTTTATCTAACTGTCTTTCATAACTATAAATTCCATTTTTGAAATCTTCTTCTTTTGTTTCATTACTTTTTAAAAAATCTGTAATTGTTTCTGGTTTATTAATATAAATATAAACCCCAACACCAATTCCTGCAATTAATAAAAGAAAAAGTAAAACTATAAAAAAACGTTTTAAAGTAGTTCTTATCCTCATATCGTATCACCTTATACTATAAAATATTATAACATATTTAAATTTGTTTTCATACACGAAAAAAATGATATTTAAAAATATCATTTTAAGGTTTCAATTTGCTTTCTTTTAAAGCATTTTTCTTTTCTATCAAATCATTATTCATTAACTCAACTATATCACTATATAAAGCTTCTTCATCACTTTTTTGATAAAAATACAACTTAGTACGTTCGCTATCTGTTTTAACTTCATGAATTCTTGACCACATTTTAATCATGTAATCAACTTCTTGTTCGCTACCTTTTTTAAACTCAATTAAACTCTTAATTTGTTTTTCAATAATTTGTCGTTGTTCTTGATTTTTTGTATATTCATCACCATAATAATCTAATCCCAAAGAAAATAAATCATTTACAAAAACAGTTGGTCTTACAATATGGACATTTTCACCATATGTCTTTTCAAAATAATTTTCATAACATTTACTTAAATCTTTTTCTTCATAACCTATATATTCTTGTAAAGCTTTCACAAATAAAGAACTATTTTTTACTAAATTTACAAAAATGTTATAAAGTTCTTTTTGATATTCATTCATACTTCCTTTATGTAAACTTGTTGCATTTAAATATTTGCCTAAAAAATTACTTTTAAGAAGACTCTTTTCATTATTCAAATCACTACGAACTTTTTTATAAAAAGCCTCTAGTTCAACTGTATCAAATTTACTAACTAACCCAAATAAAGTAGTTATTTGTTCCTGTAAATTGTCTGCTTCTTCAACTAACTTTTTATATAACTTTTGCTTTTTTTCTAAATCAATAGTTGTTTTCATATTAGAACTATATTTTATCAAACTTTCTTGAACAAAATGACTATCTTGAGCTTTTTTCATCGCATCTAATTCAATAAACCATTTATAATTAGTCATATCTATCTGATAATAATTAAATAACTTCTGTAATAACTCAGTATCATTTAAGTGTTCTATTTCTCTTTTTCTATACTGATATTCTTCAATAGACATAATCCCCTTATTGAAATCTTGATCTAACAAAGTATCTAGGAATTCTTTTTTTTCTTCTAAATTTAATATTTCTAAATAACCTGCTCTACGAACATCCTCTTTAACCAAAACTAATTTATCTATATAATCAACATACCAAGGTTGCATATCAATAATTTCATTATTAGCATTTCTTGTACAATTGACTTTTAAAAATTCTTGCTCAAAAGGCAACAAAACATATGATTGAAGATATTCATTATTCAAAGAGCAACTATCAAATGGTGATAAACTTAACAAATGGTGATATTCTTGATCATTCAACTTTTTAAGTTTATGAAACTCTTCCACTTTATATAAAAATAACGAAAATCTTTGTAAATATTCTCTAACTTTTAATTTCTTTTCTACAAAACCATCCATAAAAAAAGCCCCCTAATCAAGGGACTATTCTAGCATAAGATCCACATCATCGCAAATCTAACTACCATTTGCACTTACCGTATTATCTTTTACTATCGTATAACAATCTACATCAGCAATATAATAATTTGTACCATCTAATTCTATTTTTAAGAAATTATGATTTAAACCTACTATATGAATATTCATTTTTTCATTTAAGTTTCTAACTTCATTATCTAAAAAAGTATATGGACTACTAAGTAAAGTAACTTTTTTACTTAACTTAGCTTCTAAATCAGTTGGCGTAAAATCAACCTCTTCTAAATTATAATTATAAGAATTAATATCATCAATATAAAAAATGCTTCCATTGTACTTGATTCTTATAAATTGTTTGCCTATACCAATAACATTAATATTAGTTCCAGCACTTAAAGTCCCAGCTTTATTAGGCAAATTCACATATGGTGAAGCACGCAATACTACATCTTTATTAAGGATTCCCTCCAAATCACAATCTTTAAAATTAACAATTTCTAAATTAGTTGCTCCATCATTTCCTGTAGCAGTCGAACTTTTTGTCACATCATTAGTTACAGAAAAATAAGCAATATCCATATCAACACGTCCATTAATGCCAGGTACATAGCCATTACTAGTATATTGCCACATATAATATTTACCTTTATAGGTTACAACATCATTATATTGTGCTAACCATACTCTATTCGCACCAAATCTTCCCGTTTCTAAATATCTAGTTAAAGCATTCGCATAAGAATAAATCATTGGTGTGTATCCATTCTTTCTTATATAAGCACAAAATGCTAAAGTATTACTTGTCATTTGAGAATAACTTACACCAGCTAAACGATATTGATTAAAAATTTCAACATCTGTTGCAATCGGGTAAGTAATATCATAATTTTTAATTACTTCCAAAACCCACGCCGCCTCTTCATAAGCCTCAGCTTCTGTTCGCGCCATTGAGAAGAAATATATTCCAACATTAATATTATTAGCAATAGCTCCTTTAATATTTCTTTCAAATTTATTATCCATGACAATTGTTCCAGAATCTAAACGTCTAAATCCACAACGAATCATCGCAAATTTAACACCTGACGCTTTTACCTTAGCCCAATCGATATCTCCCTGATAAGTAGAAACATCAATTCCCAAACTTGTTTCATTTGTCTCATATTTTTTCAATGCACTTTTAATATCTTGCTGATTGGTTGAAGAACCTTTAATTTTGGTAGCTATTTTTTGGGGATCTTCGCTATCATTTTCATCTGCTACTAAAATAGGCGGTGGCGTAACAGCAACAATATCTGTTTCTTCTTCTATCGAAGCAGAAGCTACCCCATTTAAAACATTATTAATTGCATCAACTTCTGCGGCCGAACTATATTTAACAGTTTCAACACCATCTAAAGTATTTAAATTAAGAGAATAAGCATAAGCAAGTGATGAAAGACTTACAACTAAAAGTAATAATACAACACTTACCATAATTTTATTTTTTCTTAAAAATTTTCTTAAATATATACTACCCTTCATCCTACTTCACTCCTATTATAATATAGCAAAAAAAAGGACAATATTCAACCAAAGAAAAAAGAACTATCGTTCTCCTTCTTCCAACATTGTCACAATATTAATTCCATACCCTTTCTTCACATCATCAATTAATACTCTTGTTACCGCACCAATTATTTTATTATTTTGTATTATCGGTGAACCACTCATTCCTTGAACAATCCCTCCACTCATCTTTAACAATTCATCATCCACAACTTCAAAATAATAATTTTTATCATTACTCTTTTTATTTATATTTAAAATATTAATTTTATACTTAGCTACTTCGTTAGCTAAATTAGTTGTATAAACATAAGCCTCTCCTAAAGATACATCATCTATACTTCCAACATCAATTTTACTACGTTTTTCATAATCAGCAGTTACTTTACCAAAAATTCCATAATTAGTATTTTTTTCCAAAGTTCCAAATAAATTTTTATAATTAATATCGGCATTTTTACTACCTGGATTACCATCACTACTTCTTATAAAACTAGTTACTTTTGACTTATAAGTAAATCCTTCTTTTACTTCAATTTTTCTATTTGTTTTACTTTCATTTATAACATGACCCAAGGCTCCATATATATTTGTCTGTGGATCAATATATGTAAGTGTTCCAATTCCTGTAATATCACCTTTAACATACAAACCAGTTCGATATGTCCCATTAAAATTACTAAGTTCTAACTTCGTCTCAAATTCCTTATTATCTCTTGATATTAAAACAATTACTTTACTATCTTTCATATTTTTATCAATAAGCTCTACCATCTGATTTACATCATTTACCTTCTTACCAGCAATTTCTTTTATCTTATCGCCAATTTTTAATTGCTGGTTAATATAATTTCCATTGACCTTATAAAAACCAACTATTAAAACACCATCATTTTTTATTTCAATACCTAAAGTTTCTCCCCCTAAAATAACTTCCTTACTATATGCCAAAACAATAAGTGGCATAAAAAATATTAAACATATAAAAATCATCATTTTCTTCTTCATACAATCACCTAATATTATTATCAACAATTTATTTTTAGATTATTAAACCAATTAATGGCAAAAAAAGATTACTTATTTACAGTAATCTTATAAATTGTTTTATCAGCTATAACATATTCATCATATACCTTTATTTTATTGGCTTTTATTGTATGCAATACTTTTTTTTCATTTGAAATAACTTCTAAAACTTTTTCACTATCTTCTTTTGTTAAAAATAACAAATATTCATTATTTTGTAAAATAAACTTGCGCCTTTTCATATCAACTTTATTACCATCAACATCATAATAAACTTCTTTATTTTTAGAATGACTATTTACATAATTGATTTTTATTATATTATCATAAACACTATCCATGCTTACAACATCTTTTATATCTTCATTTAATTTTATTTCTTTTTCCTTATTAAATTCTGAATCATAAATACTTATCATCTTTTCATTATAAATATATATTTTACTTTTTACATATACGTATTCTTGATCTAAATTTAATAAGATTTTATTATTTTTTAAAACACTTATTTTTTTTGAAGTTTCGTCAATAATCATTTTATAATTACCTAATGTATTTATCTTCATTGTATTTGAATTATGTAAGTCATATTCTTTTTCATGATAATCAAGAACAAAACCTGTTACATTATCATAATTATTATCAAAAAGAGCCATCTTTCCTTGTCTTACCATTAAGTAATTATTTTTAAAAGGAATTATCATTTCGTATTTTGGTTTAACTAATTCACTCTCTACTGAAATAATTCCATAATTACCTTTCTCATCTTGAACAACATAGTTTCCATTAATGGTCGAAATAATATTATTGTATTTACAATCAATTATTTCTTCACCTTGAAAACTTATAACTCCGAACTTATTAGATGCATCAGCTACAACTAAAGAGTTAGTATTAGTATAATAAATATCATTTTTATAATAATCACCAATTAATTTAAGATTATCTACATTAACTGGTATATTATTTTCTAAATTAAAAATATCAAAGCCATCGTCTTTTACTTGAACAAATCCAACTATAACATCTTCATTTCCTTGTAAAATTAAAGGTTTTATATAATCTATTTTTTCAACTGTATATTTTTTTTCAATTTTATTTCCATTAAACAAATAAACATTTAAATTATTATTAATTATATTATAAAATAGGATCTTATCATCCTTTGTCTTATAAATATCATTATATGAAATACCGGTTTCATTTAAATAAATTTCTTCACCTTTATCATTTACAATACCATAAATTTTATGATCCAAAATTTCTACAAAATATTTATCAAATCTTAAAATTTCATAATCAGAAACATATAATTGTGACAAATTAACTTTGACTTTATCCTTTTCTTCATTTTTATCTTTATAAGTAAAAACACCTAAACATAAAACTACTATCAGTAGTACTATAACAACTATAACTAACAAAATTTTATTTTTATTTTCATTCATAATATCACATCATTTAAATAATACCATAAACCCTCAAAAAAAAGAAGATAATTTACATATCTTCTTTCTCCTATTTACTTTGAACAGCAATGACTAGCTTACCGTTATTAGCAGTTGCAAATCTACCATCTTTATAATAATGTAAAAATGCATCATCATACTCTAATTTAGAAGTCAAATCATTTTGAACAGCCTTACCATCCATATATGTTACTTCTTGATTTTTCAAATCTACATTAATTGTTAAATTATTTAAAGTAACCACATATGTTGCATCGTCTAACTCTTTACCAGTTTCATAATCAAAATATAAAGTTGTATATCTTGTAGTAACTGCAATTACATGTTCATATTTTAAACATCCAACAACAGAATCTTCAAGATCATAATCTTTCAAAGATATTTTTGATTTTTCAACTAAATTTTCATCATAAACAGTTATTTCTTTTTTTATTTCATCAAATGAATAAGCCAATCCTTTATTTATATCAAAGTTAACATTTTTAATTTGAGTATACTTTCCATCACTACCTATAATATAAACATCATTTTTTTGATTTATTGAGCCATTAGTTGTAAAAGCATTTGCATTATCTTTTGTAAGTAAAACATATTTATCATTATACTTTTGAGCTGCAAATGAATTAAATCCTCTTTCAGATACTCGATAGTCATATCCATCTGTCGTTAATGCATTTTCAAAATCAAATCCTGTAAATAATTTGTAATTTTTATCCATTAAAGCCATTTTTTTACCTTTTCCAACAACATAGAAACCATCGTTAGCTTCAATAAAATCATATTCATAATCTATCAATTTTTTTAATTTAGCAGTTATAAGAGCAGCTTTTTTATTTTTTACGGCCACAAAATTATTATCAGTAGTCGTTACAAGTTGTTCATAATCAAATCCTAAAACTAATTTACCGGTCTTCAAATCAATAGCGCCATACTTTTTAACTCCATCAGTAGTTTTACTTACAACAATATAATTACTTGAACTATTTATCTTATTATAGTGACTTTCTTTGTCACCCTCAACAGTATAATCACCACAATCAATTTTCTTTTTGCTTTCAACTAAATAAACTTGACTATTTACTTTTTCATCCTCTTCTGGATCATAACCATCTACTGGATTTTTAGCATATCCTAATAAATCTCCATTATTTAAAACAATAGACGTAAACATATAGCCTTTTTCTTCTTCAGAATAAACATTATTTATTTTACCATCTTCAAATACTTTTAACTCTAATCTATTAGAAGAGCTTTCATCATCAGAAGTTAGTACTTCTAAATATAATTTACCATCAACACCAGTGTAAACACTACTATATTCAAATCCTGAATCAAATTTAGCTAGTTCCTTACCATTACTATCTAAAATAGCATATATTTTATTATAATCTGTGCCTTTTGAAGAGCCAGATACTAAGATATAATCACTCAAAAAATTATATGAAGCATTTGCTTTTTCATAACTAACAAACTTCAATTTGTCATTTTTTGACACTTTCTTCACTTCATTATCATCTACATTTTTGTCAGATGCTTTATATATTTTTGTGTACCAAACAAAAGACCCACCTAAAATAATTAAAACTAAAAATACAATACTTAAAAATACTAAGCCCTTTCTACTCTTTTTTTTGCTTTCTTCGCTTCGTCTTTCTTTCTTAATTGAAGTTTTTTTATTATTTGTCTCATCTACAATTTTAGCCTCTTTTTTCTTCATAAATTCACCTCTACTTTTTATATTATATCATTCTCATCCCATAAAAAAAAGAAGATTCTACTCTTCAATTTCAAAATTCTCTAATTCTCCATTTTCTTTTAATATTTGATTTACTTTTTCGGTTGCATTATTTAGCTTTTCACTACAATTTTTAGCTAGTTTCATAGCTGTACTATATTTATCTATTGCTTTATCTAAATCAACATTACCATTTTCTAATTCTTTAACAATATTTTCCAATTCAACTAATGATTCTTCAAATGTTTTTTCATTTTCGTTTTCTTTTTTCATAATTTACTCCTTTTCACTTACTATCGCTTTTATCTTTCCTTCATGTAATCTTATTTCAAGTATGTCTTTTTCTTTAACATCTTTACTACTTTTTATAATTTTTCCATTCATCGATACCAAACTATATCCGTTATTTAAAATATTAAGTGGATTTAATAATTCTAATTTATTAACTAACAAATTATAGCGATACTTTCCATTATCTAAGTAGTTTACAACTATCTTCTGTAATTGTTCTACATAATTATTTAATTTTTCTTGTTTAATCATATATAAAGACAATGGATTTTTTAGAACAAAACTATCTTTAACATGATTTAATTTAATTCTACTTTCGTTTAATTTATTAGTAATATACTTATTAAGAACATCTATATAACCATCCAATTTTTGTTCTTTTACCTCATATAAAGCTAATGGATTTCTTAATACGTAAGATTCTTTTAAATGTTCCAATTTTTTATTATTTAGATTTAATAAATTATTTATACTTTCATTTACCCTTATTTTATATTGATTAATTAAATTATTAACATCAACTAAATTAGGTACAGCCATCTCTGCTGCTCCTGTAGGCGTTGGCGCACGTAAATCAGCAACAAAATCAGCTATTGTAAAATCAACTTCATGCCCTACCGCAGAAATTACAGGAATTTTAGATGCATAAATAGCTCGCGCTACACATTCTTCATTAAAAGCCCATAAATCTTCAATAGAGCCTCCACCTCGACCACAAATCAAAACATCTAAATCAAAGTCCTGTGCTCTTTGAAGCTGATAAACAATACTTTCTTTTGCGCCAACTCCTTGAACTAAAGCTGGAAATAATATAGTTTGACATATTGGATATCTACGCTTTATTGTACTTAAAATATCACGAATTGCTGCTCCTGTACTAGCTGTTATAATTCCTATTTTTCTAGGATATTTAGGAATAGGTCTCTTATGTTCTAAATCAAATAACCCTTCAGCTTTTAATTTGTTTTTTAATTTTTCATATTCCAAATATAAATTACCTATTCCATCCAAATCCATTTGTTCAACATAGATTTGATAACCACCTGTTGCTTCATAAACCGTAACTCTTCCACAAACTAAAACTTTCATTCCATCTTCCGGTTCAAATAATAATTTACTAGCTGCAGAAGAAAACATTACTGCTGCAATACGACTATTTTCATCTTTCAAAGTAAAATAAAGATGACCACGAGTATGATGTTTATAATTACTAATTTCTCCTTTAATATAAACTCTATTCAATTCTGGTTTATTATCAAACATATTTTTTATTGCTCTATTTAAAGCTGTAATACTATAATACTTAATATCCATATTCCCACCATACCCATTATACCAAACAATAGTTTGTAACTCAATATCTTATCTGTAATTTTTTTGTAAAACCATCTGCAAAATCACTAAAACGATCTTCTCTCTTAATACCTAGATTTCTTTCTAGTAATTCATCAAGTAATAAATTAGTATCACCAAAAAACAAAAAACTATCATCAGTTTCTAAAAAATAATAAACATTGTTCTCATCTGTAATAATAAACAATTTATAATAAACTATTTCATTTTTTAAATTACAAAGAGTTAATGATTTATAATTACTACGCTTAACATCAAAGAAAACTTGTTCACCTAGTTTATTAATAAGTTGCTTTTTTTCAACCGGTGTATTAACAGAATTAATTCCTTTTAATCTTTGCAATAAAGCTAAACGATAATTTATATCATCTGCGGAAAATTTTCCAACTATTCCAGTATTATTTTTTATTCTTTTATGCACTGAATCAGCTATTTTCTTAATTCTTTCATCAGGAATTATTTTACGATTAGTTTTTTGATAAACTTTTAAAATTGTATTTTCTAAATCTTCTTTTTCTCTTTCTGTTGCAAATTCATTTAAAGGATTAGATCCTGATATCAAAGAAAATTGTTTTATTTTAAAGCCACTTTTTATATTAGTTAAATCCGATAAAAAATATTGATGATCCCAAACTCCATATATTGTAGCATCTGCTACATATGTAATATTATCAATTTCTAAAGCTACATAATAATGGGCTTCTTCACTTACTACCTTTGCTTTTATTCCATAACGTTTCAATAATTTAACATATATTGTAGCCCATTCACTACATATTACATAATTTTTTAATAAATTTACATTAACAAAACCTAATGTTTTTCTATAATCTCTATAAAAATCATATTGTTCATTATATTTTAAAACATTTCCCAATAACAAATATAAATTAATAGCTTGTTCTAACTTATTATCTAAAGGAATCATTTTTTCATCAACATAATTTATTATTTCTTCGTCTACTAACCGACGAATTTTTTTTAAAAAACCCTCTATTTTTTCCATTTTATTACATCTTTTCTCTTATAAATTAAAAAAATATAATCTAACTTTAGACTATATTTCATTATTAATTTTATCTAATACTGCATTTATAATCTTTCTGACATTGTCATCACTATATTTTTTAGCCAGTTCAATTGCTTCATTAATAGCAACAATATTTGGTGTATCTTCTTCATATAATAATTCATAAATACCCATTCTTAAAATTGCAGCTCCTGTTTTATCAATTCGATTAATAGTCCAGTCATTCATTTTTTCATTAGCTAGCTCATCAATCTCATTTTTATGTGTCATAACACCATAAACAATATTTCTAGCAAATTCATTATCTATTTCTAAATTATCACTAATCAAACTTTCAATATTAAAGTCAACTTTATTATTTTCCATAATATCAATTTGATATAAAATAATCATTGCTTTTTCTCTTAATTCACTTCTAGATTTTCCCATACTTGCACCTCTCAAAAAATTATAACACAATTTACTAATTTAGAATATCTTTTTCCTAACCTTCATACATTTTTATTAAATTAGGAATATAAGAACGTGTCATATAACTAGAATAAGTATCTTTCATTGAATTTAATATTTCTAAGAATGTCTTTTTACCTAAAACACCACGTTTTTTTATTCCTTTTGATGGCGCTTCAACTACATATAATTTACCTTCTAAATATTTTTCAAGATCAAGTAATAAACATATATCTTGATCCCTAGCTATTATTACATAATCCTTATTATCAGCTAAATTAGTTACAATAAATCCTAATGAACCATATTTAACTTTTTCTTCTTCATCGCAATCACATAAATCATTAACATTATTATAAGCTGGAACTGCAGTAAATGCTTTCATTAAAGAGTCTATATAAATTTCTTCTTTTTCAGAAGCACCATACTTAGGCTTAAAATCTTTAGAACTTTTTGGTATTGTTATTGTCTCTTCAAATAACGCTTTAAATTTCTTACCATTTATTACAATATCTCTTCTTTTATTTTTAGAATCTTTCGATGCCAATTTAAATGCTTGATAAGCATTTTCTAACTCTTCATAGATATAATAAAAATTACCATTTTGAACTACACTTCCAACATGCATACTCTTATGAAATTGAACTTCTTCAGCATATTTTTCAAGTAATGACTTTAAAGTTTGTAACGTTTGTGCATCAACTGCACCAAGTTTTATAAATACTTCATTTTTAGAAATTTCTCTAAAATTTTGTAAACTTGTATAATAATCTTTATTATCAAAAAAGATATTAGTTTTACCTTGACTACTCATTGGCAAAACACCATATTTATCTTCCATATTAGAAAGAACTAAATATTTTTTATCATTATTTTTAACTACATCTCCACAATTAATACTATCTTCTTTTTTCACACATCTTTTCATTTTATCAACAATTCTTAAATAATCTTGTCCATTAAGTTTTCCTTCTTTACTCAAAATTAAATGTTCTTTCATTAAACAATTTTGAAAAAATGAAAAATATATATCTTTTTCTAAATCATATTCTAAAGCATCTATTCTAAAATAACTATATTTAGAACTATTATCTGGAACATCACTCGTTCCATATAAACAATGAATTTCTTTTTCATTTTGATTTAAAACTAAAAAATAACCTGTTCTATGATCAATGGGTAATTTTCTTTTTTCTTGATTATTAGTATATCTTTTACCATATATAATATCTCCGAAATTAAAATCTCCATTACTTACTTCTATATTATTTAAATCTATATTATTATCTTGTAAAGTTGTTTTTAACTTTTTTTCTGTCTTTTCCATATTGCCTCCTAATTGCATATTCCTATTATACAGAATTCTAAAAATTCCACAATAAAAAAATGTCTTTTGGACACTTTTTATTATAAGTTCTGTAAAAATTCATCAAAAAATTGTCTAACTTTTTGTGGTTTAGTAAACTTTAACAATCCCTTAGTCAACTTATAAAAATTTTCTAAATACAATAATTCTTCTTGGTTATCTGTATATTTCTTTAAATCCTCTAGTTTTATCGATTTTTTTAAATAAAATGGTCTTAATCTTTTATCTAATGGATCATACCCATCTATTTTGACGCGATACCAAGCTCCTATGCCATCCACATATTCATATATCATTCCTGGACATTCATAGTCACAATAATATCTTTCTAAAACTTTAACAAAAGGTAAGTCAAAAGTCATTAAATCAGTTTCTTTATTCTTCCTTGTATCTTTTAAAATTTCATCATGAAAATTATTAGTTTCGATAACAACAATCTCATCATCTTTCTTAAAAACCTTAATAATAACTCTTTCTTCTTTCTTTATTTTATCTTTTAATAAAGCTGCATAAACATTATGATGCATTAAATCAGTAAGTCCATAAAAATAATCTTTACGATACATAAAAACCTCTTCTTATTATTATTTCTTTGATAATTCTTTCAATTCATATAGTAAATTCATTGCTTCCATTGGTGTTACTTTCAAAGGATCGATTTCTTCTAATTTATTTAACACTTCATTATTTTCAGAAGTTTCTGCAAAATCAAAAGCAACCTGCGTATTAAATGAAATCGGATGTTCTTTATCTTGATTCTCATACAAATTTAATATTTCTTGAGCTCGTCCTAATAGCTCTTTAGGCATTCCGGCTAATTTAGCAACATGAATACCATAACTACGATCAACAGCTCCTGGTTTTACCTTATGCAAGAAAGTAACATTACCATCTTTTTCAATTGCTTCAACATGAACATTACATATTCCTTTATTTTTTTCAGCTAAAGATGTTAGTTCATGATAATGAGTACTGAATAAAGTTTTACAACCAATATTATTATTAACATATTCTAAGATAGCTTGAGCTAAACTCATTCCATCATATGTTGCTGTACCACGACCTAATTCATCAAATAAGATAAGAGAATCACTTGTTGCATTGCAAATTGCCTTTTTTGCTTCTTTCATTTCAACCATAAAAGTTGACTCTCCAGAAACCAAATCATCTGAAGCCCCTATTCTTGTAAATATTTTATCAAAAATTGGTAATTTACATACTTTAGCAGGTACAAAAGAACCCATCTGTGCCATTATAATAATAATCGCCAATTGACGCATAAACGTTGATTTACCACTCATATTAGGACCCGTAATTAAAATCGTATTAACATCTTCATTCATCATACAATCATTGGCTACATATTCTTCTTTTGATACCTTTTCCACTACTGGATGACGACCATCAACAATTTCTACACGACGTTCATTTAATAATTCTGGTCTAACTAAATTATTCTCTTCTGAAACAACCGCCAAACTAATAATTGCATCAAGTTCACTTAATGTTGCCGCAATCGCTTTCAAATTAAAGATTTCTTTTTTAATTTCTTCTTTAATTTCTAAGAATAAATTATATTCTAATTCTACAATTTTCTCTTCAGCATTTAATACCAAGGCTTCTTTTTCTTTAAGAAGTGGACTAATAAAACGCTCACAATTAGTTAACGTTTGTCTTCTCTCATAACCATATTCATCTTTGACTTGATCTACTTGACCTTTACTCACTTCAATATAATATCCAAAGACCTTTGTATATCCAACTTTTAAATTTTTAATACCTGTTCTTGCTCTTTCTTGCTCTTCTAAAGAAGCAATAAACTCTTTACCACCACTTCTAATCGCTTTTAATTCATCAAGTTCTTTATTATAACCATCTTTAATTAAATAACCTTCTTTTAAAGTAACTGGCGGCGTTTCATAAATACTTTTCTCTAACAAATCACATAATTCATCTTCGTCTTTAAAAGTCATATCAAAACCCAATTTTTCAACTCTTACCTTGATTTCTGGTAAAGTCTTTAAACTAGTCTTAATTTGTAACACATCACGTGCATTCAAACTACCTGTTGTTGCTTTCCCACACAATCTTTCTAAATCGTAAACATCATAAAGTAAATTACGAAGTTCTTCTTTAATAATAAATTCATCACGTAACTTATCAATCATATCATAACGTTTGATAATCTCTTGACGATCCTTTAAAGGATTCATCAACCAACTCTTTAAGCAACGACTTCCCATTGCTGTCTTTGTCTTATCTAACAGCCAAATCAAACTATAAGTGCGTTCCTTTAATCTTAAAGTTTCAACTAATTCTAAATTACGAACTGTATGAACATCCATTTCTAAATATAAATCAGGATTAACAATATTAGCACTTTTAATATGTGACAAGTCTTTTAATTGACGAACTACCAAATAATAAAACAAATGCTTAATACCTGTAATAAAACGCATATCATGAATATTCTTATATAAATATTCATACCCCTTTTCTAAATAATCATTTGAATAAGTAATATCAATTCCATAATTATCTTTTAAAGTTGCAAAAAAAGTATCACTTTTATCAGCCAAAACTACTTCTTTAATTCCTAAATTTAAAATACTATTTAATAAACTTTCTTTATCATGTTTTACTTCTAGAATATTTAAAGAACCAGTTGATATATCACTATACGTTAAAATATAACTATTATTAAAATCTAAAACACTTCCAATATAGTTATTATCATGTTCTGATAACATTTCATAGTCAACAACTGTTCCTTTACTTATAACTTGAACAACACCTCTTTTGACCATTCCTTTAGCTTGTTTAGGATCTTCTAATTGTTCGCATAACGCAACTTTATAGCCTTTACTAACTAATTTTTCAATATAAGGACGTACACTATGAAAAGGTACTCCACACATTGGAACACGGTCATCTAAACCAGCATTTTTACCAGTCAACGTAAGCTCTAACTCACGACTACATAAAATACCATCTTCAAAAAAAAGTTCATAAAAATCTCCCAAACGATAAAACAACAATTCATCAGGATATTGATCCTTTATTTCCATATATTGCTTCATCCCTGGACTTAATTTACTTCTATCTACTTCTAATCTCTTCATATCCACCACAAAGGTTATTATAACAAAGTAATCACCAAAAAAGAAGAGTTTTCTTACCTACTCTTCATTTATAATATAAGGATCATCGGCACTACCTGACCCACTCATACTTTTAACCAAAACATTAATAACTGGTCTTACTCCAACTGTTTCATTTTTACTAACAGAACCAATAATTCCTTCATTTTTAACAGCCCAAACACCGCCAGTATCATTTTCATTCATCGTTAAATAAGTTCCATATAAATAACTTTCTTTAGTAATCTTATTTCCTTTATTAATACTCATAATTTCATTAACACTTAAAGTTCCAACTTTACCATACCAATAACCATTAAAATTAACTAAACTATTATTAAAATCTTCCCCATATGAACTATATTCTTGATTATCAAAATCTTTTTCAACAATATAATCAACACCACTCAAATTAGCATTAAACCAATTATTCAATGAATTATATAAATTACTATTCAAATAATCAGTATCTCCATAATTTATATCATCTAAAGCTGAATCTAAAACTAAGCGATAAGTCCCATCACCATTTATACGAACAATTCTAAAAGTTAAGTAATTAACTCTTACATAATTATTATCAGCAGTATTTTTAAAATAATAAGAAATCCCATCATTATCTGGAATAGTTTCAAGAGAATTTAAATCAATTTGTGATTTTGCTTCATCAACATTAAATACTAAGTCACAAGTTATATCTTTATCTATCTTAGTTATATAAGCCATTCTATCTTCTATATTATAACCAAAATTACCACCATCACAAGTTATATAAGCCGTTTTATAATTACTATCTATAACGTCTGTAAAAGTACTACCAACAACTTTTTTTACATAAACAGACTGATAACCATTTTCAATATTTATCTTTATTGTATGTTCTTGATCATATTCATTAATAGAATAAGAAGTATTTAACCCAATCACTAAAGAAAGACCAATTACTAAAGCATAAACACTTTTACGTAAATCCCAATGAAAATTAATTTTCCTTTCCTTACCTTGTATCTTAGCTAATTCTTTTTCGATATTAAATCTCTCCATAACTAGCCCTCCATATCATAATTAATATTACTATAATATTGCTAAAAAATCAACCAATGAAAAAAAGAATCATCAGATTCTTTATGTACTAAATACAACCAAAAGAGCTAACATCGACAATAAGAAAATAACTAAGTATCTCTTTTTACTTTCTATCATGAATTCCATCCTTTCAAGTTCATTTTCAATTATACACATACCACAGATGTAATTCAACATTCACTTCAAAATATTAGTTTATTTGACGTCAATTATTTTAAATTTTTCTCTTTTAAAACATGATGATGAAATCTTTTATCAAAAGATTGCTTTAATTTACTTGGAACAACTTTAATACTCGGAAGTTCTTGACAACTATTAAATTTATCAACTAAAGTTACAATAAAACCCTCTTTGTATCTTGGGGGAACTATATTTAAAGGAAACATATGTCTTTTAATAGAATTCGTTATTTTTTTATCTTCTAATTCTGGAAAATATTTAACATAATTTTTCGAAGCAGCTAAAGCATGCGTAAAACCATGTTTTTTAAATAAAGAATGTTTTGTTCTAACTTCAATCAAATATTTTCCACCATCTAAATTTTCTAAATCTTCCGAATACATCCACGACCAAGGATAAAAGTCATGCAATAATCCCGCAATCGCACAAACACGTTCATCAGCTTTAAAAATTCTTCCTAATAAAAATGAACGAAAAGACACTAAAACGGAATGTTCCCAAACAGTTATATTATGATGATGAGGAAACAATTTTCTTTTTTGAAACTCATCATTTCGTAATATAGGTTCAACTATTTCATACCACTTTGGAAAGAAAGGATTCTTAACAATTTGATAATCAATATCTTTTATAATATCTTCACTATAATATTTCTTCATAATCATTTTCCTTCCAAGTAATCAATAGCATCCTGTAATGTTTCAACACGAACTATTTCAATGTCATATTTTTTCTTTTTCTTAACTTCCATCGCTTCATCATAATTTTCCGCAGGAACTAAAAAGACATCAGCTTTATCTTTAACTGCTCCCATAATTTTAAATTTAACGCCACCAATTTCACCAACATTACCTGCTTCATCAATTGTTCCTGTTCCAACAACTTTTTTACCATTTGTTAAATCTTGATCAGTCAAAGCATTATATATCATAAGTGACATCATAAGTCCTCCACTTGGGCCTGATTCACTTGTTTTAGAATCAATCTTAACTTTTTTTTCAGAATCAATATCATAAGTCGTTAATGACATCAAACCAATTTTTGGTCCATCTTCAGTATCATAGACTTTAGCTGTAACATCAACTTTCTTTTCATCACGTAAAACCTTTAACTTAATAACGTCTCCGGCCTTTTTAGTTTTAACAATTTCTACCACTTTTTCTAAATTTTCAACAGTTTCTCCATCACATTCAATGATATCATCGCCAATTTTAATATCTGTCTCAGCTTCTTTATCAACATAAACAACCGAATTATTTATCTTACTAATTGTATACTTAGTTCCTGAAGCATTCAAAGCAGCTAAAGTTGCAGCATTTTTACTCTGCTCTAAATAAATTTTATCTCGCAAATTAGAGTCTTCTAATGTTTCATTTTCATATATTAAATCACTTACTTTCAAGACTTCCCAATCTGGTATTATTAAACCTGCTAAAACATATAAAACACTTCCCTGAGAAACTTCTACATAAGCCATATTAAAAGATCCTTTAATATCTGGTTTCTTTCCATCAACAGTTATTCTATTACCTAAATCAATTGTTCCCCCTGGCATTTCAACTTCATAAGGTAACCTAACAAAATTTACCACCAAAAATATAATAAGTATTAAAAGAAACAACCAATTTTCTTTAATAAATTTTTTTAAACCAGCATATATCTTATTAAACATTATATCACCTCTTCAATTATATCATTTAAAAGGAAAATTTATGAAAAATATACTAAAACAAATAGTCTTATTGACAATTTTTTTATCAATTTTTTATTACTCTGTCAATTATAACACATATATTTCTAAACAAATCATCTATTCTTGTGAAATTTGGTTAAAGAAAGTTGTTCCTTCTCTTTTTCTTTCCTTTATCTTAATAGACCTTTTAATAAATTCATCTCTACCATACTACCTTAATAAATACCTAAAAATTAATATTATCTATCTTATAAGTATTTTAGCGGGATCTCCATCTAATGCTTACATTCTCAAAAATTATAACCAAGACATAACTAAAATTATAAGCATCAATAAATATCCTTCACTTATTTTTACTTATAATTTTCTTAAAGTTATTTTCAATTCTCATATTGCTATAAAATTTATATTAATAAATATTATATGTAACATCATTATTTTTATTATAATTAAACCACCTAAAATAGAATATAAATTAATAGAAAAAACTAATATCATAGAAATCTTACTTAATTCTATAAATAAAAATATTCAAACTTTATTAAATATCTTAGGTACTATTATTTTCTTTAATATTCTTCCCATAAATAAAATATCTAATCTGTATCTTAAATCTTTTTTACTAAGTTTTTTAGAAATAACTAATTCCTTCGTCAATTTAAGTCTTTCTCCTTTGCCATTTCATTTTAAAATTATTTTAGCTAATATAACATTATCAACTTGTGGTTTATGTATTGAAGCCCAAATAAAAAGCGTCCTAAAAGACGCTCAAATAAATTATCCAAAATACTTTAAATATCGTTTCTGGCACTTAATTATTTCTTCAGCCATTGTTACAATCTATTGTTAAACCACTAAATCCTGATAGATCATTTCCATAGTAATAATAAGAAAATTCCAAATCAAAATTCATAACTGTATTACTATTATAATTAGAAACTTCACTTGGTAAGTAAACTTTAAAATATTTTTCAGGAACATTAATTACTGATGTTGCTTTATAAGTTAGACACTTATATTTAGCACTTTCTAATTTCCATGCCTCATATACTGCTCCACTAAAAGAAGTCGAAGATGATGAATTAGCATAAATAAAATAATCATCGCCACCTTTTTTGGCTGTTATCAAAAAATAATAACGAGAACTATCCTTTACTCTAAAGCTAAAGCAAGAATTGATGGTGTAACCACCTATTTGTCCAAGACTTGAAGAACAACCCATTCTATTTCCTCCACTAGGTCTAGAATAACCAATTTCTGTTATGCCTTTAGCAAAATCAGTTTGAACATTCTTCGTAATAATTGATCTATTTAATAAATCAGCTGTTTTACCCATTCCTAAAGTTTCTTCACTCTTTAAGTCGGTCAACAAATTGAGCGTAAATATCATTACAATAGATACTAAAGAAATACTTACAATTATTTCAACCATCGTCATTCCTTTATTTCCTAATTTCATAGTTCACCTCCAATTAAGTAGTACTTACAGTAATTATCAAACCATTTAAATTAGCATCTTGAAAGATTCTTTTGTCATTATAACTTCTAACTACAAGACGCATATTTTGACTAGGAGCAATAAAATTACTTAAATTAACATTACTCTTAACACGAGTAGCATTCATTTTTACATTACTTATTGCACTTTTATAAAACATATAACTCATATTTGTAACATTAAAAACTCTGAAAGTTGGTAAAGTTGCAGAAGTTAAAGAACGTGTCAAATAAAACATATGGTTCATATTAGTAACTTGCGACGTATCAAATGAATCAAGTGATAAAGATCTTAAATTAACACAATTAGCAAACATATAACTCATATTTGTAAGATTATAGGTTCTAAAATTTCCTAAGTTCAAGTGTAACAAATTGCGACAATTTTCAAACATATGTTGCATTTTAGTAACTCGTGACGTACTAAATGAATTAAGCGATAAAGAATTTAAGTTAACACAATCAGCAAACATATAACTCATATTTGTAACTCGGCTTGTATTTAAAATTTCCATATTATTTACCCGTACTAAATTGGTCATACCATAAAATAAATATGAGCTATTAGGATTAGCATACAAACTACCATTACCCTCTATATATAAATTATAAAGATTACCATTCTTTTTAACATAAGCTTGAACGGTTCCAGTTGTTGTTCCTAAATCCCAAACTTTTTCAGCATTTGACGGATTACTTAAAGTATTTCTAAAAGTAATAGTTCTAATTCTCGTAAGATATTGACTAGATCGGAAAGAATTATTATCATTCATACCTAACCTTCTTATGATAGGAGTACCATTATTAGTAGTTCCTCCAGTATTTCCACCGGTATTTCCGCCTGTGTTGCCACCAGTATTTCCGCCAGTGTTGCCACCGGTATTTCCGCCAGTGTTGCCACCGGTATTTCCGCCAGTATTACCACCGGTGTTGCCTCCAGTATTTCCACCTGTATTAGTGCCGCTATTCGAAGTTGTTGTCTCGTTTGAACGATCATCATAACCATATGGAACTCTTAATGTTGTATAATAATAATTATAAGTTGTTTCTTGCATTGTTTCTTTATTAGATGTCGATTTATTATAATCATAGTATTGATAGGTTTCGGTTTTGGCTTTTTTAAACTCAATAACAATTCTATAACCTGACTTTTCAGCAAATTCTTTAGTTTCACCACCATTATAACCATCTAACGTATATAAGTAATTAACCGCACTAACCGACAAATTTTGTAAAGCTTTATTTCTTTGACAATACAATGTTTTATCAGCAGTCGTCCCACTACTTTCATTACATTCAATAATATAATTAACATTATAATTCATTATAAAAACATGATTAATATCCATACTGCTCTTTAAACTTTCACAAAAACCAGTATCAGTACTTCCTCCAGATGCTTCAGTAACACTTAAAGCTCCACAACCAAATTCAACAATTGATAACGTTTTAGGAGTCGTACCTGATGTATTGGCAAACTTCGTATCAATAAATTCTGTTATATTATTTCTTTCTAGATATGATAAAAAATAATAAGTTCGATACAAATAAATAGGATCATCATAAAATATTCTTGTTTTAGCATTATCAAGTACTGTTGTAAAAGATGAATACACAGTTAAAAGAGTCGTTGCCAAAAAGGCAATGACTACCATCGTTTCAACTAATATAAATCCTTTAAGTCTATTCTTCTTTGACATACCATCAATCCTATCTGATACTTAATTTATAATCAAAAGATATATCAGTACCACTTATACTTGGATCAGTACTATTTTTATACCACATCTTTAATGAATGAATAGTTGTATAACCAGGATCCAAAGTATTATCCTTTATAACATATCCCCCACTTGCTCTTGATAATTCTGTTAAATCATATAATAATACATCATCTAAGCCAACTCTTATATTTTTCAAAATATCTTCATCATGAATATTCGGTAGAATAACTATATCATAAGTAATTGTCTTTGTTCGATTATTAGTTACAGTATAAGTAATCCCATCTGTGCTTAATCCTTCACCATCGCTACTAATTTTTAAGTCTTTAAATTTAGAATTATCTAAAACCGTAACTACACCATCATAATTAACTATTTTATTATTATTAGAAGATTTTAGCATCACTAATGCATAAATAACTGAACTTACTAATATTAATAAAGCAAAAATTTCTATAAACATCTGTTTTTTTAACTCTTTACTAGCTTTCATAATTCACCTCATTAATTTCATAAGGTTCATCTATACTACCATTTCCTGAACTAATTTTAATATCTTTAGGTAGTTCTATAACAATTTGATTCAAATGATAAGCTTCATCATTATCTTCACTAACTTGATTTCCTTCTAAATAATAATGCCTATTTAAAGAAGCAGTATCATTAAACCAATAATAACCATCTTTTAACCAACTACTATAATTAGCAATATTATCTTTATTAATCTCTTTATTATTAAATGAAGCTAAGAAATCGTTTAAACTTAAATAGTTATTTTCTGCTACATAACTTCCTACAATATTATTTTGACTTACTATTTTTATTTTATCATCAATTATTCCTAAAATACGATACTTTTGACCTTGATAGTTAAGATAATTATTAACATTCTCGCCATAATAACGATAACTATTATCATTTAAATAAACTTGTTTATCTTGATAAATTAAATCTCCTAAATTACTTAAATCTACCTTCATAACATTAAATTTTATTTTTCCTACATAATTATCTGTCGCAAAAAAACGAATTCCATGACTTTGATAGTCATTTGTCTTACCATACTTATTTATATGATCTGTCAAAAGAACACGACTACTTAACAATACTGGTTCTGAACCATCTAAACTATAATAAACATTATTAGAAAAACAATCATAACAAACAACATCTATTACATAAGTAGCTTTTTCTTTACTTAAATTAGTAATACCCATACTATAAATAGGGGCTTTTTCATATTCATCTTTAGCTATTACTTTATCTATACTAATTTCATTACCTTTATTATAAGCAACTTTAAGTTCGTCATTAACTTGCACTAAACTAGTATAATTCGAAACTCCTGTTTCTTTAGAATAAGAAATACCAAAAAGAATTGCACTTAAACTAAATATCACTAATAAAGATAAATAAAACTTTATTTTTGACATTATTTCCACCACCTATTACTATCCTAATAATATAGTATCACAAAAAAAGAAACATTTAAAGTTTCTTTAACATATTTTATAATAGGTGATCATATGAAACATCGAAATAGTTTTTTATTATTTTTAATTATTATCTGTTTATGTGTCTTAATTTTCTACCAAGCATTAATTACTCTTATCTTACCTCTTCGTTTTAATGTCACTATTCTACTTATAGAATGCTTTTTATTATTTTTTTTCTTATTCCGTTTGTTATGGCCATACTAAGTCTGAACCAAATAACTCGTCTTATATAAATAACTTATCAATTTACGATAATTACGACAATTTTCCATTTCATCATCTGCAACTTTCACTTCATAAGGAATACTAATTATTATATCTAAAAGCATTTTTTCTTCATCTAATAAAGCAAATTCTTCATTATATGCAGCAAGAAGTGAAGCAAAATCGACTTTCTCCCATTCTTTTTGATAAAATTTATATAAATCTATGATAGGTGAATCAACCATATAATTGTCCCAACTGATTAAATATTCTTTTTCATTTTTCATAAAATGATCTAAACTTAAATTATTATGAATCAAACAAACACGTTGTTTAAGGTTATCAGCATACTTATTATACCAAGTTTCCAACTTATCTTTAGCAAATGCAATTGCATTAGTTATTAAGAAATAATTTCTTAAAAATAAATAATAACTAGGTCTTAAATATTCTTCTAAAATATATTCATCAAATCTTTTGCTATAAACTTCTTCTACATACAAAAGATTATTTTCTAATGTCTCATATATTTCTTTATACTTATCTTTAGTTACCTCTTTAAAATAAGTTGTTTTACTATGTAATAAAGCAACTACTTTTATTAAATCTAAAGCTTTTTGTTCCAATGATATATTTACATCTTCAACATATTCAAAAACATTAACACCATCTCGATTATTACTTATAAGTTTTGGAAAATAACCGAAATTTCTTGATTTTAAATAATTATACAACTTTTGATAGTTTATTTTTGAACTCATTTTAACAACAATATCTTGTTCCATTGTTTTCATTACATAACAATTATTTATCTTAGTTATCCTAATTGGCTTATATATTTTAGATAATACTTCTAAACTATTATTCATTTTTTTTAGGTATTATTATTTTATCACCAATATTTATATTAGTTATTTCATTGTACATACGTAAGTCTTCTAAAGTACATTCATATTTTTTCATTATTTCTTCTAATGTTTCATTTTCACTAACGATATGGATATGATATATTACAAATTCACTATCAACTGGTTTTATAATTTCATCTTCTCTTTCTTTTTCTTCTTCATTTTCTACTTCTTCATTTATTTCTTTTTCTCCTTGCTCAGGAACATCTTCTCTTTTTTCTTCTTTATCTATTTCTTCTTTTATATACTTATCTATTTCTTTTTCTAACTCACTATCTTTTTCAAATATTTCTTCATCTAAACGTTCTTGCTTTTTATTATCTTCCGTTGCCTTCTCTTCTCCAGATTCTATCTCTTCAAAAGTAGCTTCTTCTATACGAGTATCTTCTTTTTTCTCTTCTTTTATTTTTTCCTTAGCCGTCAAACTAAATTTTATATTGACTCTTAAAATATTATCATTAATTATTTCATAATTAAAATCATCAATTTCTATTACAACAGAATCTTTTTCTATCTCTTCTATAAAATCAATTGCAAATGGCAATTTATATTTAAATAGCTCCTTTTCTGTTGTATCATTATGAATTTTATAATCACCAAAAATAGCAAATTCTCCCGCTACTTCGTTATCATAAATTTTTTCTTCATGTTCTAAAGAGATACTACTTATAGCTGCAATATTCGTTTTAAAAGTTATATCTTTTGTATAAGGTATTATTTTTTTCATTTTATTCCTCCTTGATAAAAAGATATGAAAAAAAAGATATTTAATTACTTAAAAATGCAACTAAATACCTCTTTATAATTTTTTACTAACATAATTTTGATTTTATTTTTTACTTCAAGTGGCAAGTCATCTAAATCACAAGTATTTTCATAAGGAATAAATATCTTTTTGATTCCTTGATTATAAGCCCCAATTATTTTTTCCCTAAGTCCTCCTACTTTTAAAACATCTCCTCTTAAAGTTATTTCACCAGTCATTGCAATATCTTTCGATACTTCTTTATTTAAAACTAAAGAAAGTAAAGAAGTAACAACAGCAATTCCTGCCGATGGTCCATCTTTTTTAATAGCCCCTTCTAAAAAATGAATATGTAAATCTTTTTTATCAAAATAATAATCATTTACTTTAAAATAATCTTTTTTACTTTTAATATAACTCAAAGCTACATTTATACTTTCATCCATCGTTTGTCCAACCATACCAGTTATCTTTAAATTTCCATTTCCTTCATAAAGAGTTGCTTCAACTGGCATAACCAAGCCACCATATGACGTATATGCTAAAGCATTAACTAATCCACTTTGCATTGTTAAATAATCACTTTTAACTTCGTATTTTACTGGTCCTAAATATTTCTCCAAATCATTTTTTTTAATAATTGCTTTAATTGGACTATTAAACTCACGTACAGACTTTGTTACAATCTTTCTCACAATCGTACTTAAATTTCTTTGTAAATCCCTTACTCCTGCCTCTTTAGTATATTTATTAATTATTTCTAAAATAATATCATTATTAAATTTTATTTCTTTACTACAAACTAAATGTTCCTTAAAAATATTTGGAATCAAATAATCTTTTGCAATATCTACTTTTTCAAACTCTGTGTAACTTGAAAGCTCTATAATTTCTAAACGATCATATAAAGCTGAAGGAATATCATCTTCACTATTAGCAGTTAATATGAACATTACTTCTGATAAATCAAATGGTTCTTCTACGTAGTTATCTATAAACATAAAATTTTGTTCTGGATCTAAAATATCTAATAAAACAGATGAAGGATCACCTTTATAATCATTTACCATTTTATCTATTTCATCTATTAAAATTAACGGATTACTTGTTCCACATTTTCTTAACCCCTGAATTATTTTACCTGGACTTGCTCCAATATAAGTACGACGATGTCCATTTAATTCAGCACTATCATTTAAACCACCGACACTTATTTTATAAAATTCTTTATGTAAACTCTTAGCAATCGCTATAGCAAGTGATGTCTTCCCTACTCCAGGCGGCCCTACCAAACAAATTATAGGACTTTTTAAATCTTTATTACGTTGCTTAACTGCTACATATTCTAAAATTCGGTCTTTAACTTTATCTAAACCAAAATGTGTTCCATCCAAATCATTTTTTATTTTTTCTAAATCTTCTTCATCTTCACTTTTTATTCCAAAAGGTAAATCTAAAACCAAATCTAAATAATTTCTAATTGAACTTACCTCTGGACTTGATTCATTAGCATAATCAATTTTTTTTACTTCATTAACTAACTTGTTTTTTAATTTACCATCTGTTTTTAAATTATTAATTTTTTCTAAATAATCAGCTACTAATTCATCCTTAAAATCATTTTCACCAAGTTCTTTTTTTATTTCATCTATTTTTTCTCTTAATAAAAATTCTTTTTGATTTTGTTCAAAATCAGCACGTAATGCTTCATCAAGTTTCATATCAAGTTGGGCTACTTGTAATTCAATAGACAAATCATAAACTAAAGCATTAGCTCGATGTAAAGCATTTATTTCTTCCATATATAAAACTTTTTTTTCTATTGTAAAAGGCATAAATGATACTATAACATCTGTCAATTTATATAAATCATTTATTCCTTTTATACTAGATAAAATACTATTACTTATACACGAAGAACACTCTATATACTCATTTAATAATTCAACTAATTTACGTCTTAGTGTAGTTTCTTCAACTTCATCAAATTTTGGTAAATCAACTTCTGTAAAATGTGCTTTTAAGATATCTCCATCTTCTTTTTCGTTTATATATTCCACTATTTTTACTCTTTTGATACCACTAACAACTATTCTAATATTACCATTTTGCAAATCTAATTTACTTTTTATTTTACCTACGACTCCAACACTTGGTAAGTCAGATATATCAGGTGATTCTTCAAAAGGATTTTTAGGACAAACAATCAAAATATTACTTGTATGTTTTTGCATTGCTAAGTCTATTACTTTACTACTAACATCACTATTTAAATCAAGTCTAACATCTTGGAAAGGTAAAAGGACAGTTCCCTTTAGAAGCATTACTGGTAAATTCTTTTTCATGTTTCGCCTCCCAAGATTAATATATCAATGTTTAATATTATATATTTTTCGTACTTTTTTGTCTATAAATTTTACTTTTTTTTACATAAAAAAAAGCATTTATTTAGTTTATATACTTATCCCTTAATAAATACTTTTTTTCTATATAACTATTAATTAAAAATTTCTTTTTTGTTATAACTAAAACTATTCTTTTAACGTTGCTAAATCACTTTCATAATTTTCACAAGCATCACTTTTAGTTCTTTCGATAATTTGTTCATCAGTTAATAAACCAGAATCTATATCATATTTTACTGTATAGATTTTATATAATGGATCAACATCCTCTGCTGTCGCATCTTTATAACAATTTGCTGTTTCACCATTACTAAAAATCATAAATTTAAATTGATATTTATTAGCTGATTTGTAAAATCTTTGTTCTAAATCACCACCATTATTTGGATATTTCTTACTAGCTTGATAAACTATTTCATCTTTTTTTAATTGAATTAAATCATCACTCTTTAAGAAAATCAAACTATCCCCAAAGAAATATAAATTAACTCCTTTTATAACTAAATTATCTTTTAAATTATGTAATTCATTGTCTACTTTATAAGAAGTTGTTTCATCATCTTTTATTTCTTTTATATCATTTTTACTAAATCTAAAATAGTATCCATTAGAACTTATATATCTCGTTCCCCCATCATTAGTATAAGAAAAAGTTCCTTCCCATAATTTTATAGTTCCAACGCAATCGTTATAATAATACTTTATAACTTTATTACTATCAGTTATATGATAAACATTTTTATACTCTGATATTGTACATGTTTCATTTAAGACAAAAGGTTCTTTCATAGTTACATTTTCACTATAATAACCAATATATTCGCTTAAATCAATTTCATCATCTTTAGTATTCTTATTAGTATCTTTTGTTGTCGTTTTATCTTCTTTATCAGTAGTTTCATCATTTGTTACAGTATCTTTATCAACTACTACAACTGGTGTACTATCTTTTTTTATTAATGCTCCCTCTGCATTTTTAACTTTAATCGTCAATAAAAATCCTAACGTTGCAAAAGTTATTATCAAAGATATAAAGTACCATTTATCAGTTCGACATTTATTAAAAACTGCTTTAAAGACAATACCTTTATCTTTAACCTTTTTACCAACAACTTTAGGTAAACTTTGTCCATTTTTAATTTTTTTATCCTTTTTAAACATTTAATCACCTTATAATATATAGTTATTATAACATATTTATTGTTTTCAAAGGTATATTATACATCATTTATTTATATTTTTATTAAAAAAAAAATAAAAAGTGTCAATGACACTTCTTATTCACTTAATAATTCTAAAGCTTTACGCATTTTCATATCATATTTAACAACATCTAAGCCACCAAAGTTTGCTAAGAACTCTGCTTTTTCCATACCATATTGTGTAGCCATTTTATCAGCTTCAGCCTCAGCATCAGCATCAGCTATTTCAATTTTTTCAGCTTCTGCAATTTCTTCAATTAAATAACGATATTTAACTCTCTTAGTTGCTTCAGGTTCCATTTGTTTATGCATATCTTCATGACTAGTTCCAGTAAATTGATAATATTGATCAAGACTTAAACCTTGCATTTGTAATTGTTGTGCAAATTGATTTATCATACGATGAATTTCATCATCAACAATTTCTGGATTGATAGTTACTTCCATATTTTTAGAAGCAGCTTCTAATACTTCATCTAAATATTTATTTTTATTTTCTTCTTCTTTACGATCTTCTAAAGCTTTTTTAACTTCTTTTCTAAATGCTTCCTCTGTTTCGATATCTTCATATCCTAAATCAGCATAGAAGTCTTTATTCATTTCAGGAAGAACTCTTTCTTTAATTTCACGAACTGTTACATCAAATTTAACATCTTTACCTTTTAATTCTGGTGTATAGTCCTCAGGAAATTTTAAGTTTAACTCTTTAGTTTCTCCAACTTTCATTCCAACAATTCCTTCCTCAAATCCTGGAATAAATGTATGAGAACCAATTTCAAGTGGATAATTTTCGCCATTTCCACCTTCTAATTCTTTACCATCTACATAACCTTTAAAGTCAATTACAGCAGTATTTCCTTCTAATACATCGCCATTTTCTTTAACAACGATTTCAGCAAATCTTGAAGCTAAACGAGCTATTTCTTCATCAATCTCTTTTTTAGAAACTTTCACTTCATCCTTTTTAATTCCTAAATCTTTATATTTACCTAATTTAACTTCTGGTTTAGTTATAATTGTAAAAATAAATTTAACATGTTTCTCATCAATTTCTTTAACATCCATTTTTGGTTCACAAACTGGTACCAATTTATTTTCACGAATAACTTTAGTGTAGGCATCCCCAGCTGCTACATCGATAGCATCCATATAAAGAGATTCAACACCAAACTTTTGTAAATAAATATTTTTTGGACATTTTCCTTTTCTAAAGCCATCTACTTTAATATCTTTACTTTTTTTTGTAAAAGTTGCATCTAATATTTTAGTCCATTCTTCATCTTTAATTTCAAATTCTATATCATGTACGTTTTTCACGATATTCCTCCTTTTCAAACAAGAATATTATATCTAATTATTCCCAATAATACAACCAAAAAAATAGCTATTAAGCTATTTCTAATATTTTAACATCATATGATGAACCATTGGCATCAACTGATACTACATCACCAACTTTTTTTCCGATAATAGCCATACCGATTGGTGATTCATTACTGATTTTATTTTCAAATGGATCAGCTTCCAATGAACCTACAATTGTATATTCATCTTCTTCATTATCATCAACATATAATATCTTAACTTTACATCCAACATTAATAGTCGATTTATCTTTACTATCAATAATGGTAGCATTTTCTAATTTATATTCAAGTTCTTGAATTCTAGCTTCTATTTTTGCTTGTTCATCACGTGCAGCATCATACTCAGAATTTTCTGACAAATCACCGTGACTTCTAGCTTCTTTAATTGCTAAAACATTCTCAGCCCTTTTGTTTACTCTTAAATCATTTAACTCTTGCTCTAATTCAACATATCCAGCAGCAGTTAACAAAATTTCTTCTTTCTTTGCCATATCAAGCATCTCCTTCAAAAAAATATCTTATTAAGAATACTACAAATAATCGTAAATGTCAAACACTTTAACACGCATCATGTCAAACGTTTTTAAAGTAAATGGGACTCTAAATTTAACTATCATTTTAGGATGACGAGCTACATCAATCAACTTATTATCCTTATCATAAATTTTATCTGGAATAACAAAAGTTGTTGCATCCATTTTTGGTCCAAAAAATTCTACTTTATCGCCTGCCTTAAAATAATTTCTTTGTTCTAAAGTAACCATTTGACTTTCAAAATCATAATCAAGCACAATACCTAAAAAGTCTTTATTACTTACTTCATCTCTTCCTAAGAAATATTGCTCTTTTTCTGTTGGTAAACTTTTAAAGAATTGTGGTGTTGAATCACGATTAGCACAACGATTTAGTATATCTAAATAATATTTAGTATATGCATCTGTTAAAGTATTATTCATTACCATATCAATAACCTTACGATAAACCCCAATAACAGTCGCAATATAATAAACACTTCGCATACGCCCTTCAACCTTAAATGAATTAACACCAATTTGAATCATTTCCTCAATATAAGAAATAAAATTTAAATCCTTTGGTGTCATACTAAAAATTTGTTCTGTATTATCAGGTTTAAAAGTCCAACGACAAATTTGAGCACAGCCTCCACGATTACTATCACGATTTGTATAATAATTAGACAAAACACAACGACCACTAAAACTCGTACACATTGCCCCATGAACAAAACATTCTAATTCTATTCCAGTTTCATCCTTAATTCTTTTTATATCATCACATGAAGCTTCACGCGCCAAAACAACTCTTGTTGCTCCTAAACTCTTATAAAATAAGACAGTTTCATAATTTAGACTTGATGCTTGCGTACTAACATGTAATTCTAAATGTAAACCTAACTTCTGCCATAAATCCATTACTACAACATCAGAAGCAATAATAGCATCAACTCCAATACGATCCAAATCTTTTAAATATTCTTCTAGCCCTTCTAAGTCTTTTTCATGAAAAACAATATTAACTGTTACATAAACTTTTTTATTTAAAGCATGTGCAAACAAAACAGCTTCTTCCATTTGCTCTAAATCAAAATTCAAAGCATTTGCTCTTAAGCTAAAATTTTGTCCACCTACATAAATTGCATCGGCTCCATATAAACAAGCAATTTTTAACCTTTCTAAATCGCCTGCCGGAGCAAGTAATTCTACCTTATCCATTATGCTTGCTCCTCTCTTTCAATTTATATATTGTTGCTTTCTTTAAGAACCCTTCATCAAAATTTAAAATATTATCTTCATTATTTAAAACTTTCATAACATCTTCATGAGAAATAAAAGTTGTATTAAAATATCCATATTTTAAATGTTCTAATTCTAACAACTTTAAACCATTAAAAATATTTTCTGAATACATTACAGTTCCATACTTATTTTCAATAGCTCTTATTTTAATCTTCGTATTAACTTCCTCTAAGACATTATCATTTTTATAAGGAATATTAAATTCTCTGCTCCAATTAGTCAATAAATTCCTTCTTGAATACATAATTTGATTATATCCAAAAACATTAAGACACACATCTTTATTAACTTTTGTTAAAATATCCTTAATTTCTTCTTCCGTTAATTCATTACTTAAAAACATACTATCAACACGATCTAACCAGAAATTAATACTACGTGAATTAGTTCCAAAATGATTTTGGAAATATATTAATTCAATATCTAAATTCAATTCTTTAACAATTCGATATACTGCAATATCTTCATAAACAATCCCTTTAATTGTTTTTAACTGTTTTAATAATTTTTTTACATTATCAACATCATGGCACTCTAGTAATCTATTAATTAAAATATATTTATTTGAAACATCAACTTTTTCTATTTCTGAAATAGTGTAAGTATTGGCATAGCCAACTGTGTAATCTGTTAAAGCAAAAAGAAAAGCAGTTATACCTGCTTTTCTATAATCATCTATTTCTTCGATCTTTTCTACGTTAATTAGTATTTTAGATTTCATTTTTTCTCATGCTTACAGATAAGCCGTCTCCAACATCATAAAATTTAGTTTCAAATTCATCATTATTTTTCAAAAAATCAATATAATTTTCTATTTTGCCAACTAATTGTTTTAAGTTTCTACTAGCAATATTATTTCTATTTCCAACATGTCCATGGAATTTTAAATTATCTGTAATTATTACTCCACCCGGTTTTAAAAAATATTTATATTTTTCGAAGAACTTTGTATATTGCCCTTTAGCCGCATCAATAAATATTAAATCATAGCTTACCCCACTTAGATTCATTTCTAAAGCATCTTGACAAACGACATTAATTCTTTTTTCCAATCCACATTTTTTAACATTTTTTAAACATTCCATGTATCTTGTATCATCACGTTCAATTGTTGTAACCGTTACTTTATCACTAACACTTGCCATTAAGATAGCTGAATAACCAATAGCACTACCTATTTCCAAAATATCCTTAATATTATTTTCTTTGATAAATTTCATAATGAATGCAATTGATTCTTTTTCAATTATCGGTACGTTATAATCTTTGGCATAACGTTCCATTTCTAGTATTTTTTCTCTCATATTATCACCTAATATCTAAACTTTATATTTTTGTATCAATGCTTGAAACTCACTTTCATTTTGGGCAAAGTATACACGACCAGTTTTTACATCAGCATAGAAATATAAATAATCTGTTTTAGCAGGTTCTAAAGCTGCAATCACACTTTCAATACTTGAATTACAAATTGGACCTACTGGTAAACCAGATACAACTCTCGTATTATAAGGATTATTAGTATCTAAATCTTTCTGCCACAACTCTTCTTTCATTTCTTTTTGTACTGCATAATAAGTTGTAACATCCATTCCTAAAGTCATTCCCAAGTTAAGACGTTTATAAATAACTTGAGAGACTTTCTCACGATCTTCATTAGAAACTGCTTCAAGTTCAATAATCCCTGCCATGCTCAAAATCTCATGTACTGAATAATTACTATTTTCTATTTCACTCTTATACTTACCTAAAAAAACACCCGTTGTATCCAACATCTTTTCAGTCATTTCTTTAATAGAAGCATCCTTTTTAAATTGATAAGTATTAGGATATAAATACCCCTCAAGTGCATAATATAATTTATCATTTAAAATATCATCAGTCAAGAACCAATACTTATCAATAAGTTCTTGTAAATATTCTTTATTATTCCATACCCCTAATATTTCATCTTCACTGTAGCCAAATTTTTCACTAATTTGTTTAGCATAACTTTTTATTCTTTTTCCTTCAACAAATGTAATACTTACACTATCATCTAAGATATCACCATTGTTTAATGCTTTAATAATTTCTTGAAAATTCATTCCTTTATTCAAAACATATGTCCCAGCTTGTAAATTAATACCCTTATGCGTTTTCACATAAATATAACCAGCATATTTATTTTTTACCAAGCCAGAATCTACCATATTATCGATAATAACTTTTGTAGGAGTACCGGATTTAATAATAAAAATTATCTCTTCATTACTATTACCGGTAGCACTCAAAGAAGTACTATAAAATAGTACTCCTCCTATCATTCCACCACCAATAGATAATATTATTATCGCTAAAGCAATCAATATTATTTTCTTTGTCTTTTTCTTCATTAATTATTACTAGCAGCCTCATCAATTTTTTCTTGTACAGTAGATAAAATATTTTCAATAACTAACCATTCTTTTTCTGTTTCAATTGGCATTAGTTCTGAACTTTGACCAGTTGGATCATAAACTGATGCATATACTTTAGTACTTCCAGCATCATCTAAAGTATTGTCTGTATAAACAATGTAACTTTTTTTTGTTTCATCTGAGTCAAAAGTAAAAAGAATCTCACATTCAACTTCTTCTCCTTTATCATTAATTATTGTAAATAAACCTTTTTTTTCTTGTTCCATAATTATTCACCTTTCATTTTCAAATAAGTATCAAGTATTATGCTTGCTGCAACTCCATCAACTACTTTTTTTCTTTTTTTACGACTCATATCAGCATCTAAAAGATAATTAGTTGCTTCAACCGTCGACAATCTTTCATCTATTAACGTTACCTCTAAGCTATAACGTTTTTCTAAAGCTTTTTTAAATTTCAAGCTTCGTTCTGCAGCAAAACCTAGTGTATTATTCATATTTTTTGGTAATCCTAAAACCAGATTAGTTATCCCATTATCATCAATTATCATATCCAAATCTTTAAACAACAAATCATAATTTTCACCATCCCATCGCAATACGCGATATGGACTAGCAATGGTATTTGATTTGTCACTTAAAGCTAAACCTAAAGTCTTAGTTCCTAAATCTAAACCAAGGCATCTCATTGTTTATCCAAATATTCTTCCAAAACAATTGCTAAGACTTCAGCACGATCATATTCCAATATTTTACTTCGTGATTTCTTATAATTTGAAATATAACCCGGATCACCACTAATTAAATAACCAACTAACTGATTAATAGCATTATAACCTCTTTCTTCCAAAGCCTCACTTACTTCTTTCAAAGTATCGGCTATTAATCGTCTTTTAATAACGGAAACATCAAATAAACTAGTTTTATCATCCATAATATTACACCTTTCTAAATACATTACTATTCTACCATTATTTTACATCTTTGACTAGCCCTGTCAAGTCGAAAAAAAGTTTCTTTATAAAATAAAAAGACTCATCTTAAAGGATAAGCACTACTTTTTATTATCATCTAAATTATGTTCAATATTTAAATGTTGATAAGCTTTTTCAGTTGCGATTCGACCACGAGGCGTTCTTTTTACAAAGCCTTCTTGTAATAAATAAGGTTCAACTACATCCTCAATAGTTGTTACTTCTTCACCAATTGAAGTTGCTACAGTTTGAGCCCCAACCGGTCCACCATTAAATTTCATAATTAATGCTTCTAAATATTGAATATCAACTTGATCTAATCCTGAAGAATCAACCTTTAGACGTTTCAAAGACATTTGTGTAATATCCTCATCAATTTCTGATGATTCAAAAACCAATGCAAAATCACGAACTCTTTTAAATAAACGATTGGCAATACGTGGAGTTTTACGACTACGTGAAGCAAGTTCCATTGCCGCATCATCATTAATCGGCATTCCCAAGACCTTACTAGTTCTTTTTACGATTTGATAAAGTTCCTCATTAGTATAATAATTTAATTTTGATACAATTCCAAAACGATCACGTAAAGGAGCCGAAATATCTCCCGCACGTGTCGTTGCTCCAACTAAAGTAAATGGTGGCAAATCAATACGTAAATTTCGTGAAGTTCCATCTCCATTAGAAATAACAATATCTAAAACAAAATCTTCCATTGCAGGATACAATATTTCTTCAATATAACGAGGAATACGATGAATTTCATCAATAAATAAAACATCACCTGGTTCTAACGTCGATAAAATAGCTGCTAAATCGCCACTTTTTTCAATTGATGGACCCGAAGCACATTTAATATTTGTTCCCATTTCATGAGCAATTATATAAGCCAAAGTTGTTTTACCTAATCCTGGAGGACCATAAAGTAAAACATGGTCTAAAACTTCATCTCGCATTTTACAAGCTTTTATAAAAACTCTCAAATTATCTTTAATTTCCTTTTGGCCAACATATTCATCTAAATTACTAGGTCTAATACTTTGATCAAAATTTTCCATTTCATTTGCATTACTATCAACTATTCTTTTCATTTTATCACCATCTTATTAGCACAATTATATACTTGTCGGAAATTTTTAACTTTTCTTATTCCAGGAACCGTCTTTGTATAAGGTGAATCCATTAATAAGACTTTTATTCCTATTCCTTTAACCATTTTTACATTTTTTTCATCATTATCAACAAATAAATCAATTTTCTCTTGTAAACAAATATCCGCTTTATTTTCACTACCTAAAATAACTTTATCAAAATTAAAGCTATTTTTTTTAAGCCATTTTTTTGTAATCATTCTATTCTTTAAATTATTTGTTCTTCTCGTAATAAAAATAATTCTATTCCCCTTTTGATAAAGTCTATTTATATATTCACTAGCTAACGGTTTAGCTTCTAATTTAGCATAAAAGTTACTTTTTTTTATATAATCTAAAAAATTAGTTACATCCATAACATTCCAATAAAACATATCCATAAATGTTTTACCATCTTTATTTTTTAAGCCTTGCCCCTTAACTTTCTGTTTATCAAATAATATCGCTTCTTCTATCATTTTTTCATGAGTAGAACAAATAGTATCATCAAGATCTATTCCAATGTTCAAAAAAATCACCTCTCGACTATTTCATCAATAATTTTAAAGCATCTTTAACTTGTTGCTCAACAGAATTACCAGCATCAACTTGTGGTAAAATCTTTTTAATATCTCCTTTTTTATAACCTAAACTTTCCAATACAGCACATAACTCATCCAAGCCATCATTAGTAAATAAATCATCATTTTTAACTAATTTACCTTTCAAATCTAAAATAATTTGACGCGCTACTTTTTCCCCAACTTTTGGAAACTTAGTTAAATATAAAAGATTTTCTCTTTCAATAGCATCATATATTCCATCAACTGGACTAGCAAGAATTGGTAATGCAACCTTTGGTCCAACTCCTTTAACATTTATTAATCTTAAAAATAAATCTCTCTCCATTTCACTTCTAAATCCATATAAAGTATTTTCTTCTTCTCGAATATGATTATATACAAAAACTTTATATTCATTGTTTTCTTGATATACATAAGGATTAGGAACATATATTAAATAACCAATTCCATTATTTTCTAAACTAATATAATTAGCTCCATATCCTGTTACAATTCCTTTGATATAGTTATACATTTTTATCACTCCTACCCAAACATTATAGCATACATTTGTACTTATACAAACAAAAAAGCAAGAGAACTTTCTCTTACTCTTAACTTACTTTTTTAAAAAAACATATTCCTGATTAATAAAACTATTCTCATCATTTATTTTAAAAGTCATTTTAACATCTGTATTAGCTTCAATATCTGTCTTTTCCTGTGTATCATAATCAAATACTGAGTAAGTATGTTTTTTAAAGTAAAGATTCAAAAAACCATTACTTATTTCATAAGTACCATCATAAGTATCTCCCGCTTTATCTAAGTTTATATAAAAATAATAACGACACGTACTATCTGCATTTAATGTAATATAAGTATACCTAGTAGCAGGGCAGCCACTGCTTTTCATACATTTAGTTAACCCATAAATTCCATTACTTAAACTTTTTCTTTTTGTTTGACCATTAATAAGTTTATCTAAAGTTTCATTTGTCTTTTTATTTAATGTATCAATAGTTACCAAATTATCTAGATTTTCTAAGACAAAATTCATATTACTTTCTGCAATATTTAGTATACTATAATAAGTAAATCCTAAGTAATTGTAAGTAATCGAATGAACTCCTCCAAAAGCTTCTTTAATATTACAAACTGTCTTTACACAATCAACATCTTTACCATCTAATTGAATGCTCCCACCATCTAAAATAGTAAAATTAATATTACTTACTAACCCTAAGTAACTTTTATCTTGAACACTATTTTTTACATTTATACCATTTATACTAACTTGACGACGCGTAAACAAAGTTGTTTTACCATTGTAATTAAATGCAACCTCATCTTCGTTAATATCACCATTACCATAATAATATTTATTAATAAAATCATCTCGACTCTTATAAATCTTACTATCTGCATAGTACAAATCATAAATCTTCCCTAAATTTATCTTATTATACATTAAATCTGTAATACTTTTAAAAGAATCTTTTTTTAAATATTCACTATCACTAACATTATAGTATTCATAAAGTTCATCAAACTTAAAAGTATTATATGCCTCAACAATTCTATTATTAACCTTATTATCATATATACCATAACAATAGATTGTATAAAATGAACCACTTATAACAAAAACTAAAAGCAATGAAAATAATAAAGTTAAACTGATTTTTTTCATTTCATCACTCCATTACTATTTTTTTCTATTTAACTTGTCAATATACATTTTGATAAATAACCATATTGTAAAAATAGTTCCTAGAATAATATATAAATAATATAAAAATTCTTGTTCACTTGTAATCACCTCGTTAGAAGCAATTAATGAAGCTCCTACTATAAAAGCGACATCTAAAGCACATACAACAATACGATGAACCATTTTTTCTAAACGATCAATTTGCTTATTTGAATCTGTAACTTCAACATTAAATTTTACTTCACCACGCGTTGCTTCATTAAAAAAAGCATGAATATCACTAGGAATTTTTCGCAAGCTATCTAAAGAAACAATAGTGTCCTTAACTCCACTACGCCAATTATCTTTTTTAAACATTTCTTTAAATGTTGAACCAGCACATCTATTTTTTAAAACTTGCATTAAATTAATCGAAGGACTAACTGTTTCAAGTGTTCCTTCTAAAACAACAATACCTCTAACTAACATTGTAATATCTTTAGGTAAAGTAATATTATTACTACCAAGCATGTTAAGCATTTCATTGGCAAAATAAGTTATATTGATTTCTTGAATTGCCATTGCTTTGTTTTTATTTAAAATATTTTCAATTTCATAACGTAATTTAGTGTGATTAACTTCTCCCTTAACATCGCCTAAAATTAATAAATTTCTTTCTACTTCTAAAATATCATCTTCTAAAATTGCAATAATACAATTTTCTAATAATTGCTTATCTCGACTATTGATTCGTCCAACCATTCCAAAATCTAAATAAACAATACGTCCATCTTCAATAAAAATATTATCAGGATGGGGATCTGCATGAAAAACACCACAATCAATTGCTTGATAAATATAATTATTAGCTAATTTACTACCTATTTCTAAAAGATCATAGCCATCAGCCAATAGCTTTTCACGATCAGCAATTAATGTTCCAGAAATAAATTCCATTACCAACACTTTTTCACAACTGTACTCCGTATAAACTTTAGGAATCTTTATATATGCAACATCTTTATTTAATTGCCTAAACTCGTCCATATAAGAAGCTTCTTTTAAGAAATTCATTTCTTCATATGCTGTATGTATCAATTCATCTAATGCATCATCTAAGGAAATAATATTCTTAAAAAATTGTTGCAACTTCAAAACATGACATACTTTCTTTAAAACATTTATATCTGAAGTCATAATATTTTTAATATTTTTTCTTTGAACTTTTACAACAACTAAATCTCCATTTAACAGCTTAGCTTTGTGAACTTGCGCAATGGAAGCACTCCCAATCGCTTCATGTTCTAAAGATAAAAAAATTTCATGAATCTTTTTTTGGTACTGCTCTTCAATTATTTCCACTACTTCTTCATAAGCCATCGGATTAACATCACTACGTAACTTACTCAACTCATCAATATACTCTTGTGGTAGCATATCTGGTCTATTAGAAAGAATTTGGCCTATTTTAATAAAAGTCGGCCCTAATTCTTCCAAAATTTTTCTAAATTTTTGCGGATTCATCCCACTTAAAACATTATTTTCTTTTAAAACAGAAAAAATTTCTATAAATCTCTTTTTACCACTAATTGGTGCTTCTTCTTCTATTTTTTTTAATTGTTCATCATAATTTAGTGTTTCCAAATCAATCCACTCTCTCTTATTCTTAAATTATTATACCATATTAAAACAATTAAAAAAAGAAAGATTATTTTTGTTCTTTCTTCTTTTCATCTTTCTCTTTAGCTTGCTTACTCCAGCCTTTTTTTTCGATTGCTTCTAAAATTTTAGTACGTTCTTCCTCACTTAAATTATCTAAAGAGTCAATTATATCATCTGATGTAACTTCAGTTTCTAAAGGAACTATTGTAACATTTTCTTTCATAACTTCTTTGATATTATGTTTCAATTCTTCATTAGCAATAGCACCTTTTTCATATAACTCTTGACCTTTTTTTAACAAATCATCTTTTATTTCTTTAGCCTTTTCGTTAGTTAATGACATTGCTCCTAAGCCCATTAATAAAATTTTCTTTATATCTTCTTTCATATTATAACCTCCGTATTAATATTATATCACTTCTTATAATTAAAGAAAATAATTCTTCACTAAACAGAATTTTTTACTAACTTAATGTATGAATCGAATTGATAATTAAGACATTCTCTTACTAAGTAAATTGTCTTCTTTTCATATTGAATTAAAATTGTTTTATCAAGATTTAAAACTTCAGCTATTTGATTTATATCTAAATATTTACCATCTACAAATCCAAAACGTAACAAAATATACTTTTTATATTCATCTAAATTACTAAAATCTAAACAACTTTCGACATTCAAAGTTCGAAAAAAACAGACAAACTCATCATTTGGACAATTTCCATCGTAAAAAATAATATTTTTTCTAAGCTCATCATAAGAATTTAATTTTTTGGATTCTTCTAAAGTTTCTTCTTCTATTAAACTATCTTGATTTATTTTTCCTTTTTTATTAATTTTCTTACCAGCTTTAAAATCGCGAATCCACCTTACCATTGAAACACTTAAAAGTTCTGGTCCTTCATACAACGGCAAACACTCTTGTAAATAGTTGTCTAAAGATACATCATGATTAATCTTCAATCTTCGACAAATAAAATCAATAACTTCCATACTATCTAAATACATTTCAATTAACAAATCATCAATAAAACTTGCCACATAACACAAATAAATATCTATAACATTTTTTAGCTCTAATAAGTAGTAACAATCAATGTCAATATTTTCATTTTCACTAATCTTTACTTTATAACCATAAATTACGACTTCAAACTTATCAATATCATTTAAAACATTAATTAAAAAAACAGGGTCCGTAAGCGAAATTATTTGCTTAATTTGATTACTACTATTAATTATATTTTCATACTTACTTAATTTTTCACCATACTTTTTTAAAAATTGCTTTATGACTTTATCTTTTTCTCTCATAATTTTTTTAACGCTAAAATAGAATTATCAAACATTTGATCAGTTAGACTACGATATACTTTCAAAGAATCTATAATCATTTCTTTAACTACTTCTTTTTCTATCCCTAAAATAGAAGAAATTTCATCAATCGTAAAAGAACGGTTTAAATAGCCATGATACATTGAAACTACTACTACTTGTTCTAAAGGAAAACCAACTTTCGTAAGTTCTTTGAATGCATCCAATTTAAGAATCTCTTTTAAACTTCTAAAATCATCAGCTGTTAATTTATTACTTTGTAAAGTAGATTCTACATTACTTTGTTCATTTTCTTGACTAATATTTGGTAGCACCTGTTCTACATTAGATAAATTAACCTCTGGTTTTACTTCTTCTGATATTTGTGGCGTAAGTAATTCAACAAATGTTGCTTCCTTAATCTGAGCTTCTTTTTTTAATGGTTCATCCTTAGCTGCTTCATCTGCTCTTAAAGTATCATCAAACGTTGTACTTTTTCCTTCTACTTTTACTTCTTTAGAGCTTTCTTTGCTACTAACAACCGTATTTCTTAAAAGATTATTTTCATAAGAAGCTCTGTCTGGATACATGTTTCGCAATCTAACTTTTATTTTAGGTAATATTTTTGTATTATAAACTATATTTTCTTCTTTTTCTAATTTAATTCCACTTTCACCAGTTAAATTAGCACCAAATCTTTTATACACAAGTTGTTTTTCCTCATCAGTTAAATCAGCCATTGCTTGCGTAATTTCTTCAAACGTAAAACTACTTTTGAAATAAAGTATTAAATTAGAAAAAGAAGCATTATTTTTCACTGTTTTATCAAATATTCTTTCCAATTGTTGAGCAAATTCATTAGTATCATCATATCTTCTTAAATTATCATAATATCTCCCAATTCTTGGTAGCAAATTACCATAAAAACGACCGCGTTCTTCTTTAGCGAGTTTTCCTACTCCTGTCCCAAGTAAATCATCACCACATTTTTTATAAAACATTTCTTGATCACTTTCTGGAAACTTTTCCACAATCATTTTAACTTTCCATTGTTCTTCTTCTGGCACTTCTAAATAAACAAATAAATTTTTAACTTCTCTTGGCTCTCTTCTAGACATTTTATTCTCTCCTTTTTTATAAATTTTTTTGGCATTATTTTCATTCCATTTTACTCTCTTTTTTTCATGAATTTGTTCCTTACGAAAACGTTTAGCTTCATCGGGATTATCCATATAAACATCGGCATAACTGTCAATATTTCTTAATCGACGCAACTTGGTTAATGCTTTTACTTCGATTTGCCTTATTCGCTCCCGTGACAAATTAAAGATTTGCGCAACTTCTGATAATGTATAAACATGATCATTATAAAATCCATTACGATAAAATAAGACTTTTTTTTCTTGTTGTGATAGATTAGCTTGGTCAAGCAAATTTAACACTTCCGCTGATAAAATACTTTTCATACCCATTTCTTCAACATTCTGATGCACATCCGCAACAAAATTTTCTAATTCACTTTCTTCGTCTTCATCACTTATTGAAGAATTTAAACTTCTAGCATCTTCAAAATAAGATAATATTTCTTCAACTTTATCCATCGTTGTGTCTAAAAGGTGGGCTAATTCTTCAATATTTGGTTCACGACCATTATCTAATTTAAATTGTTCAATAACTCTCCTAGTAGATGAAATTTTCACTCCCATATGGATCGGAATTCTAATTGACCGACCTTGATTACCAATATCTCGTAAGATAGCTTGTCTAATCCACCATGTAGCATACGTTGTAAATCTAAAACCTTTCCGATAATCATACTTATTGGCGGCTTTCATAAGTCCCATGTTTCCACTTTGAACTAAATCATTAAAAGGTAATCCTTTACCGACATAACACCTTGCTACTTTAATAACATATTTTAAATTAGCTTCCACTAAAGTGTTGCGAGCTTCAATATTACCTTCCATTGCCGCTTTCGATAGGTCCATTTCTTCCTCAGAACTTAAAATTTTCATCCCCATTCGCCCAATATCATTTAAATAATGGGTAAAAGAAGGAAGCTCACGAACCGCCGAATCATCATAAGTAACATCCAAATTTTCTTCCGGCATATTTAAACTTTCATCAACGATGTCGTTTTTCAACATATACATTCTTATAAAATGTTCCATCAGATTATTGTAAGAAACACTATTAATCCATCGATTACTATAGTTCTCAACACCCCTAAAAAGTTCGTCTAATTCAACAACAATAGCTGGACAATTATCAAAAATAGCTAAAGTTGTATCAATATCTTCTTCATAGCCTATCTTTCTTAAAAATCTCGTTGTTTCAATCAACTTATCTTTACCACAAAATTGCAAATAATCATTTAAAATCTTATAATTATTGTCAGCTAAATGAACAAGTAAAAAATTATTCGTATATTTTACAAAATCTTTAATAACTGAATTACTATCCTTGTTATACCCTTGATGTGTCAAACAAATATTTTTTATTACTTTTCTCTCAATTTGTAAAAAAAATTCTTTGCCCAAAAAATTAATTTTTTTATACACTTCTTCTAAAATATTAGAGAATTTTTTCAAAAGAATATCTATAACTTCTAAGTTGTCTTTTCTTACTTCAAATATTTCCTCATCACTTATAAAATATTGCTTCATACTCAACATCCTGTTTCCATTTAAGTTAGCTTAACAAAAACCATAATATTTTTCAATAAAAAAATACCAAAAAGAGAAAAACTTTTTGATATTTTTTATACAAAAATATTTATTACTAATAGCATTATTAAAAAGAAAAAAATACATAAAAAAGTTAATAAAACTGGTTGCTTCTTAGCTTTCTTTATCAAGTAATTTTTTTTCTTCGTTCCTATCAAGTCTAACTGACGATTAACGCTTTCAGATACACTATTACCATATTTCAAAGAAGATACAATATTTAATATTATATTATTAATAGTTGAAGATGGAATACACTTACTTAAATCTGTTAAAGCTTCTTCAAGTGACTTTCCTATTTCAACTTCATGTAATGCTGTAACAAACAAATTAGATAACTCATTATCAATAATTTCCGTTGAAATAATCAAAGCTTTCTTAACATTTTTTCCACCATTTAAAGCATTTAAAAAGATCGGAAAAAATTGTAAAGCTTCATCTTCTAACTTGTATTTGCGTTTTTTTATTTGTAAATCAATAAAGAAATATTCACTTCCAAAATAGAATAACAAGGCCGCCACGGGTGCAATAATATAACCGGCTTTTAAAAAGACTAAGAAAAATAATAAGATTAAGAAAGAAAAAATAATCTTTAACCCTAATAAGAAATGCACATCATAGTTTATTCCCAATAGTTTAATCTTTATCTTTAACTTATCCATATGTTTCTTTTCATAAAAACGACTAGCAACATCATCTACCATCAAACTACCTCCTTACAATTTCTATAATGCACAAATATATTACATAAATTAAAATTTCAATAATAACTATAATATAACCTACATTTGAAGCGAAAATTAAATTTAAATAGTCTTTATTCAATAAAATAGCAAAAGAAAATAAAATAAGTGGTAAAAAAGTAACAATTAGTCTAAAAATTTTATTAGTATTATCATACATTTTTAATTCATTTAATTCTTTACGTTCTTTATAAACATCTTTTTCTAAATCATCAAAACAACTTATTAAATTATAACCATTTCTATTTATTAGTTGCATAATATTACATATTCTTAAGACTATCTTTGAATCAGTACGAAGATACATATTATAAAAAGCTTCTTCATATAAAAAACCATGATTTATATCATCTTTAACTTTTATAAATTCTTCTTTTAAAGGACCTTCTGTACTTTTAATAACATTATCAATTGCTTGACGAACACTCATATTAGCTTTAAAACTATTATTCATCAAAATAATAGCACTAACTATATCATTATCAATACTTTTATAAGTTCTATAATCATCACAATCATACAAGAAGTCCGGGAATAAAAAGCCAAAACAACAAACTAAAATAAATATTAAAATGTTAAAATTTAAACCTTGTAAGAAAACTTCAAAGATATATAAAGCAATAAAGAAAAAACACGAAAGAAACTTGATTGTTACAAAATCCATTGCACTTTTATAACTTTTTTCTTCACTTTTAATAAATCTTTCATAATTTTCAGCTAATTCCTGCAAAAAAGACAACTTACCCAAAAATTTACTAACTTTATGAATAAACTTCCATAACCTATTTTCTAAATTATAATTATTATTTTTATCGCGAATTGCATAATCTTCGAGACGTTTAACACGACAAATAGATTTTAATAAACAAATTAATAAATATAGAATTACAAATACTAAAACGTATGAAGCTATGCTTAACAAAGCACTATATTCATCCATGCTTCTTCACCTACTTACCTTTTTTAAATTTAAACATCTCATCCAAATCTCTTATTCCTGCATTCTGTATTTTTTCTAAGCATTTTGGCACATACTTATACAACGTATATTCTCCCTCAACAGCTCCATTTTCTAATACATTTTGAACTTTAAAATCAAAAATATCTTTCATAACAATCTCGCCATTATTAGTTCCTACAATTTCAGAAATTGCAACTATCTTTCTCTTTCCATCACGCATACGACTCATATGAACCACTAAATCAATTGCATTACTCATATATTCTCTAACAGCCGTTAATGAAACATCCTTATTATCCATTAAAACCATTGTTTCCAATCTTCTTAAAGCATCAGAAGAACTATTAGCATGTAAAGTAGTAATTGATCCATCATGCCCCGTATTCATCGCTTGTAATAAATCAATAGCTTCGTTGCCTCTTACTTCTCCAATAATAATACGATCAGGACGCATACGTAGTGAATTACGAACTAAGTCACGAATTGTTACTTCACCTACTCCTTCATAATTAGCATTTTTCGTTTCCAAAGATACCACATTACTTTGTTTCAAATTAAGTTCTAAAGCATCTTCAATCGTAATAATACGTTCATTAGTATCAATATAATTACTCAAAATATTAAGTAACGTTGTCTTACCGGTTCCAGCTCCGCCACTAATTAAAATATTTAAACGAGCCTGCACAGCCGCTTGTAAAAAGCGAGCCATATAAGGCGTTAAAGAACCATTTCCAACTAAAGTTTCCATATCAACTAAATTAGGTCTAAATTTCCTAATAGTAATAATTGGATTCTTTGATAACGGCGGAATAATCGCATTTATACGACTTCCATCTTCCCCTCTTGCATCAATCATCGGATTATTAATATCAATCATTCTTCCTGATGAGGCTAATAACTTTTCAATCGTTCTAACAATATGAGCATTATCTATAAAAGACACACTATTATCTTTAACAATATTTCCATCTGTTTCAATATAAATATCTGAAGGACTATTAACCATAATCTCCGTTACATTTTTATCTTTTAATAACTCCGTTAAAGGACCATATCCATTCACTTCATTATCAATCAAATTATAAAGATAATTACGTTCTAAACTACTAATATCATAACCATTTATAATCTCATCTATTTCTTCATTTAATAATTCATTACTAACATTTTTTAATAACATTCCTCGATTACTTAAATCTTCTAATATTTTTTTACGAAATTTTTCCAGTAATTCTTTATCTTTAAAAATATCATAGTCAACAGCTTCATTATATTTGTTTTCTATCTTTACATTAAAAGCCTTTAATAAACTATTACTCACTCTTCATCATCTCCTAATAAATCAGTTGCTATGACCAAGAATGTTTGATAATCCTTCGGACATACACGACTAAATCTTTTATCTAAAGAAATAATTTTACCATCCATAATATATTTTTCCATATCCCTTAAAAACAAATCAACTGACAAAGTATAATCAACATTATTTTTTAAAATATGTTTAATATCATACATACTAAAATATGATTTAAATGGATCACGACTATTATTAAGCATAACTTTGTAATTATCAAATTCTAATTCTTTAAAAATAGCTAAAATAGATTTTAAATTTTTTAAATCAATCGGATCATTAGTTGTCACAAATAATATTTTAGTTACTGTTTGCAAAACAACCAAGTTTATATCATTAAGTGTATGATTAGTATCAATTAAAACAACATCATATTCTAATTCTGCTTTTTTAATAATATCATTAACTACTCGTACATCCATCTTATTAGCATCTCTTGGATCTTTAGGTGATGCTAAAATATCAATATTTTTATCATATGAACTAACATAATCTTTTACTTTTGTAAAACGATTATTTAAAATATCTTCACCCATATCATAAACACTCATTTTAATTCGTTTATTTAATGAAGCGGCAATTCCTCCCGTTCCTAAATCAAAATCAATAATTAAAACTTTCTTATCTAATTGTTCTAGAATTCCTGCTAAATTAAGAATATTAACGGTCTTACCAACCCCACCTTTAGCAGAAAAAAAACACATACTTTTACCTTTTTTTATTTTCATATTTCATCACTTCCGTGTACTATTCTATTATTAATTATTATAGCATTTTCTCAGTAGACAAACAAGAAAAAAGAACTAAATACATAGTTCTTAAACTAATTTTAATTTAGACTGCCAAATCTGTCATATTTTCAATAACTAATCTATCTTTTTTAAAGTTATATAAATACAATGAACCTTTTAATGTCTTTTCATCATAATTTTTTAATAAATAAATATTTTTATCTATAATATAGTATTTATCTATTTTTTCACTTATTAACATACTTTCACTATCATTATAAGCATATAAATCATTATGATCTTTATTAACTTTTAAATAATACATTTTATTATCATTTATCATAACAGAAGAATAAACAACATTATCATCTATTACTTCTAATTTATCATTCTCTATTTTATACAAAATATTTTTATTATTTTTCACACTTACAATATACAATTTATCATTATATTCATATATTTTATCAAAGGCATTATCAACTATTTTAGCAATTTCTATTTTTTTAGAAATACTATATAAAGTTCCATCTAAACTTATACAATACATTTTCTCATTATTTAAACTACAGCTATTAAGTCCTCCATTACTAAATTCTTTCTTCTTATTACCTTTAGCTATATAATAAAGCAAATTATTATCTTTTAATTTATTATATACTATATATTCATCTGTACTTACAATATTAATAACATCACTATCTATTTTTATTTTTCCACTAGCTTCATATAAATAAAGTTCTCTTTCTTTATTTAAATAAGCAATTTTAGTTAAATCATGATTATAATTATATGCTATAACACTATCTAACTTAATAACATTCTTAAATGTATCAACTTCATATACATTTAAATTATTCTCTTTATCAAGATAAATTAATTTATTATTTTTTAAAACAGGATTAGCAATATCACTTAATAATTCCTTACTTTCATTTTTACTTATATTATAAAGATAAATAATATTATCTTTATAATAATAAAGACCATTTTTATACATTCCCAAATATTTTTTTACTTCTTTATTTATTTCTACAAGCTTACCTTTTACATAAATTCCTAAAGTATTATCAATATTTAAAGCTACAACATATTCATCATCAGCACTAAATTCATAATCTTTAACATCTGTCATAACTTTAAACTCACTATGAGATTTATGTAAATATAAATCATTCTCTATTTTGTATAAAAAGTCTTCTCTATTTCTAGCATATTTAACACTCTCATAAGAACCTCGTCCTAATTTATTACTTTCATTATTATAATACAACCAGCCATTATATGAATAAACTAAAGACTCATTTCCTTGATAATTGCTTTTCGTTTTAAAAACAGCTAAACTAATCATTAATAAAAGTACAATTATAATACCAATTATCCATAAATATTCTTTTTTTCTTTTCATCTATAGTTTCCTTTCTTAATTAAACTTCCTTTTATATTTAAACGTTTTAATAAAGACTATAATTGATACAATAATAGCAATTATAATTAATTTCAAATTATTACTTGTATTTGGATTATCTAAATCCTTCTTTGTTGTATTATAGAAATTAATTTCATTACTATCACTATTAATAATTGTTACTTCATCAATCACATAATTATATTTATAATCAATTACCTTTACTTTAATAGTATAACTATTTTTATCATAATTATAATTGCCACCTTCATCTATTTCTGTAATTCGATAATAATAGATACCATCTTTCTTATAAGTTATCGGTCCTAAAATAGCATTTCCAATTTCATCATTACTAACAATTAACTCTTCAGTTCCTTCTATCTTTTCATTTTCCGAATTAACACTTTCTAATTTAAATTTAAATGGTACATTAGAAATTTCTCCATCTAAATATTTTTTGACATAAAATGAATAATAAGTTATTCCTTGACTAGTTATTGTTCCACCAAAGACACCATTAAATATATTAGGTAATGGACTACTAGCAACTGTCTTTTTACCATTAACAGATAACGATACATAATTTTTAAAACTTGTTGCACTCATCAAAACTTCAGTATCAAAAACTACACGGAAATTATTTTTTTCTCCTGGTTTTAATATTTTTAATCTGATTATATTATCTTCATAAGTAAACAAATAATCTTCTCCTAAAATCCATTCTTCTTTAGCTATTTCAGTCTTTGTCGGTGTAACATTAAGACTATAAATTTTTAATGAATCATTGTAATAACGTAAAATATCATCTAATTGATCAGTTAAAATCACTTCATCATCTTTTCCTAATGTTTGACCATAATCAACAGCCAAATTCACATCAACATACCAAGTTATTAAAGGTAGATTATTCTTTGATTTACCATTATTTTTATACGTTTTTTTCAAACTTGATGGATATAACATATCTCCATGACTACTACTTTCATCCCCCGAAATATTATCACTTTTAACTTTAGCAACATTCTCAATTCTAATATTTTTATCAGGAACTGCTTTTTCATATTCATACTTTTCTTTATCAATAGCTAAAGTATAATCAATAGAAATTTCTGTCAAATTATCTATTTCTTTAAAATAAACAATAAAATTATAATTTCCATTTTGTAATAATTTAAACTCTTTATTATTTAAATCGTATATCTTGATATTAGAAGGTAATTCTTTATCTATTCTACTATCATACAAAATTTCTTTTTTATCATTTTTCGTTGTTGTTATAACTAAATCAGTAATTCTTAAATATTTTTGATATTCCTCGTTAACCGAAGAAATATCTGTTATATAAACATCTTTTCTCTTTAAAGCACCTGCATTTACTTTTATATTCCATTTTGTTTTAGTTAAATCTTCATCTGGATTACCTAAATATGTTTTATTAATTGTTAATGGAAAATCAAAATTTATCTCTTCTGTTTTTACTTTATCCTTTGTAACAATAGCACCTTTTTTCAAAGTAGCATCATTTTCTAAAGCAAAACTACCATTTTTTATTCCATTCAACGAATCATATATTTCACTATCAATGAATGAATCATATGTAATAATTACAATCTTGTTATCACTTAAAAATTCATTAGTTGAACTAGGTTTCAATTTAACATGAAGGAATATCTTATCTAAAGAAACTAAAATATTATCTTCATATCCAGCAATCGCTTGACCATTTTCATAAATAATTTCTGATCCTATCGATATAGTTACATTATTTATCCTCATAGCTTCTTTAATTGTTTCATTTCCAATAATAGTTAATTGATCTTCAATATCAATTTCTTTATTAGAAGTTCCTGTATTAAACTTAAGTTGCCACTTCGTTCGATCATTTTCTTGTTCAATAATCGTTTTAGTTAACTTAGTTTTATAATTTTCCAAACTTAAATAGCCACTTGTACTTTCTTTATTTAAAGAGTCTTTAGTATTTAAATTACTAACTATATTTTTTATTACAGCTATATAAGGTTTATCTGTTCCTTTAATATTACAATTTTCATCAATCAAACCTTCTTTAAAAGCTGCTAGATAGAATTCTTCAAAATCAACTTCAATATTATAATTTAATTTTATACTACTATCATAAGATAAATTATCTACTTTATAAGTAAAGCCTTTTGTTTTTATCTTTTCGCTTTCTATCGTTGTACTACCATTTGTTAATTTTAAAGTAATTGTCTTCCCATCTGTAAGAGAATAAGAATATTCTTTATCATTTTCTAACTTTTCATCTATCTCATGAATCTTTTTAAAATTTATATCTCGATAAATATTATCTTTATATTCTAAAGTAAAGTTTTTATAATTAGAATACTCTAATAAAAGTTCATTAAATTTTTTTATTTTTTCTTCTGTTTTGCTATCAAACACTTCATTCTTATAAATATCGGCTAACGCCATGTAATAAGTATCTCCTACATTAAATTCTGCTTTCGCACCTTTACCAGTCGAATAAGCATTATATGTAATATTCCAATTAAATAAATTAATATTTTTATCAAGAACAGTATTATTTTTATAAATAAGTGGTTTCTTTAAATACCCTGATTGTACTTCTGATTTAGCATAAGCTGTTAAAATTTTCTTTGCCGGATCAATTTCTGCTTGATATTTATCCATTAATTCTTGATGTCTATTACTATTAGTACTATCTTCGTCCTTCTTTTCAATAACTTCATCAGTTAAATCAGTTTCATATGTTCTTGTCGCACCAACTGTACTAATAACTGCCAAATAAGTTCCTTTAAAATATTCACTTTCTCTAAAAGATGGTAAAATATTGCCATTTTCATCTTTTACTTGACGTTTATTATCAATATCAAAAACTAAATCATAAGTAACTTTATACCCTGTAGTATCGTCTAACTTACCATCATCTTTTTCTAAATGTAATTCATATAAATTTAACAATTCTTTATCAAACGAAATTTTAGACTTTGACCATCCTTCAACGAATTTACCATTTTCATAAATAACATTCTCATCAACGCAATCATCATCAGTATTATTAAATTTTTCACAATATGATATTTTAAAATTTTTAAATTCTAAATATTTTTTTAAATATAAAAGAGCTTTTTTATTATTATCGTCTAGTAAATAAGCATCTAAATCAATATTATTACGATTAGAATATTGCTCAGCTCCAAGCATAATATCCTTTATTTCAAGGTATTTAGAAGGAAAATATCCTATTCTAGCAAAAACAGTATTTCGAGTATTATCACGGCTCAAATAATATCGTCCAGAATCAATCGTTTCACTAATTTCTTCCGTCGCTTTTTTCACAAAAACATCAGCCATTAACCTTGTCTTATACTCTAAAGTCGATGTTGTTAAATCGCGCTTACTAGTATAATAATCACTTTGACTATGCCAATCAAAAGATGTCGTTTCACTTTTTAAAGTAAATGTTGCATCATCATCTAATAGCCCTAACTTATCATTCTTACGTAAATCATCATACATTACTTTATTATCTGTTTCACTAACATATTCAATATAAAGATCTGTTGCATCTAAAAGACCACTTATACTTACATTAAAACCATTCGCTAACAATCGAACTTTTTCTCGATAATCATCACCATATTTACCAACTAAACAATCTTCATACATTGCACACTGCTCATCAACATTATAACTAATATTAATACATACTCCATTACTATCACATTTTTCTGCTATTGTCACACCTTCATTAACAAAGTTGATTAAATCATCTTCAGCAAATGAAAGATCAAAATTATAAAAAGATGTATAAGATGAACCATATAAACGTTCTTTTCTATTATACCCAGAAATTTTAATTGATTTTAACTTAGTATAGTCTGCTGGAATACCACTAAATTTTTCTGAAAACTGATAAGTTCCACTAAATGAAGTCGGCGAATAAGACGAAGTTGGCACAGCATACTTTGAATTTACTGTATAATTACTACTACTAGAAATAGCCCTGGGACGAATTGTCCATTTTATAACATTTTTATTTTCTGTTTCTAAAGAAGGTATTTCTTCCCTATCTTTATTTATAGTATCATTATTTAAAGCAACACCTTTACCAACATAATTAATATTGACCGTTGCTCCCCCAGTTCCATCATAATTATCTCTACTAAAAACAGTTCCCCCACCAGTCGAAAATTGAAAATATATTTGATGATTATCATCGCTGTTTGAACCATTTGAATTATTTTCCTTTGTCTTCGTAAAAAATATCAAACGTAACTGATTATCATGAATATACCTAACTAAATTACTAATTTTAATATAATATAATTGATTACTCGAATTATAATTAGGTACATACTGGGAAGTCAACATATTATAATCTTCGTATCCATCATAAGCTGGCGTATAATAATCAAATCCTGAAAGAGCACTTTGTGAAACTGAATCACAATTTGCATCTGTACAAGCATAAAGCAAATTACCGGCCATCCAAACTTTATCACCTTTACTAGTGGCATAACCCCTTTTAACAGTTCGACTCTTTGTATCATAAAAATAGCCCATATTATTTGTTGAAACACCACTATCTTTATACATAAATCCTAACTCTGATGGTAAACTTAAATAAAAGTATGTTAAATACCAATTAGAATTATAACTACTATTTTGTATTTTATAAAAATATTCTAATTCTGAAGTATTAATATTTACTTCCCACTTCGTAATGTCATCAATCATTTTTTCTGATTGAATAGACATATATTTATTACCATCACTATTTGCAAAATTATATGTATTATAAGAATTACATTCTGTATAATCACCTCTAAAGCAATAACGTAAAGAGCTATTATCACTATACGGATTATCTTTATTATAATTCCAATTATCTAAAGCTAAACGATTAGAATACCCCAACTTATATGGAACTGATACCTTAACATTTCTTTTAGAAATATTAAATAAATACATTCTTATCTTCAAAGTTTCATCACTATTAAGATTGTTAGTATATTTAAAAGGTGCACGACAAGATGAAGAACTTGCTTTTGAAGTACAATTATACATTGAAAATTCTTCTCTACCAGTCGCTGTAAAACCATATTTATAAGCATCATAAACTGTTTTCATGTCAAATATTAACCAATAATACTCACCATTTTCATTAGTCGTTTTACTTCGCCATACCGAAGCATTTTTATTAATTGATACACACTCATTATATTTAGATATTTCATTATAACCACAATAAGGATAATGATTAAAATACTCATCATACTTATCTTTGAACACTCTCTTCATTTGAAGCTGTAAAGCAGGATCAGCAACATCCGAATGCCCATTAACAATTGATGGAATAAAATAACCATTCCTAACAAATTCAACTAACGAATTATCTACATAAACCTTCATACTATCTTCAAGCTTATCACTTCCACCAAGTACCTTAGAACTTAAATAATAATATAAACCGCTTGATGTATGAAAGGAAGCATCAAAATTCATTTGAACATAATTTCCACTACTATTCCAATTATAATTAACATTAAATTCAGATGTACTTGTTCTTATATACGAAGTAGAATTATAATTAACTTCCCCACAATAACGACAAGTTCCATTACCAGTTCCAGTTAAAGAAGTTATATCTTCTACTTGCTTAGTTAAGTCACTATAAGTAACATAATTTAAAACAGTACTTTCTTCATTAAATATTTTTTCACTAATTACAATCTGCCACTCTTTAACTCCTTTTAAAGAGACATCATTACCAAAAGCATCACCAAAATGAATTGATAAACTTTTAATAAAACATGAATATTCGTATCTACCATCACTACATTGCGTATCACTACCTGTCGGCCAATTACGTCCATAATCAATATTTTGATAATATTCATCAAAATTAACAATAATATCGATATTTTCTCCATCTGTTGCATAATATCCTCCCGAAGAAGACGCATACAAAAATGGTATTTTATGACCGTCAGCATAGATTACTACATTTTTCAACCAATTAGACCAATCCGTCGAAAGACCAACTCCATCACTCAAATCAACTTTTAAGACTCCTTTTAATTCTCTTTCTCCCTCACTTCGATGGTCTACAATAGATGTAACAAAATCCTTTATAACTCCAGATGTTCTAACATCTTTAGTAGTTTCAGTTAAAGTATATATTTTATTTTCATCAGGTTCCTTTATCTCTTCACCTTTTAACCAAAATTGTAAAATACCAAATGTTTCAAAATCAATCGTCTTCAAATCAGTTGCTTGATTTTTAATTGTATTAGACAAATTAAATGTTAATTGAAAGTTAAATTTAATATCTGTTTGATTAGCAGTATTTTCAAATCTAAATTTCAAACGATACCCTGTTTTACCCTCCATATATATTCCACCAAAACATTCTACATTTCCTGCTTTATATAAACGAACCTCACCATTTGGACCATGTTCTGTTCCTACAACTACATCTTCTGAAGGAATGATATACGATGGAATATCTGTATAATAAATAACATCTTCACTAATTAATAATTTTCCATCTTCATTAAAAAAATTATTTATATCATAACTTAATATTAAATTATCATTGATATCTATACGTGTTTTAGGTGGCGAATTACCACTAAATTGATAACTTTCATCAACTTCACGCTCCGGCATTGTTGTGCTTATTACTTTTCCTTTAAGATCATAAAGAGTTAAATAAACAGCTAATTCTTCCGTATCAAGTTCTACCAAATTATCTTCTTTTTTACTATCTTTAGCATACACAATAATATCATGCTCATTAAAATACTTACCTATTTTTATTAAATTAACAACATTACAACCAATAGCTAAACCAAGTAATAATATAGCTATTTTAATTCCCTTATTAACATAAAATCTTTTTTTTATAACTATAAAAATTAATAATATAAAAATCAAAAGTACACTTAATAACTTCATAAACACCTATTCCTTAACTATCCTACTTCTTATTATTAATCTTAACAATTAAGGAAATTTAATACCTAAATTTTCCTTATCACAAATTATCAATGTATAGTAAGACACGAAAAAAGATGATTTTTCATCATCTTTTTAATCTTTTATTTTACGTGTTTTAAAATATCTCGCGCTGCTACTAAACCAGTTGCAGCGGCTGTTACAATATTACCTGCTTTACCAGCTCCATCACCTATAAAATAAATATTATCCTTTTTTAATTTAAAATTATTATCCGTTTCAATTTCATTACTAAAGAATTTTATTTCTGGTCCATACAACAACGTATCATCATTATTAACACCTGGAATTATTTTATCTAATGTTTCTAAACCTTCTAAAATATTTGTAATAATACGATGTGGTAATACTAAAGCTAAATCACCTGCTACACAATCCTTTAATGTCGGTTCAATAAAACCTTTATTTATACGATGCCAATCACTTCGACGACCATTTTTCAAATCACGCAGCGATTGAATAATTGGCTTTCCATCACCCAAAACATTAGCAATTCTTGCAATACTTTCTCCATACAATCTAGTATTAGTAACAGGTTCAGTTAAATTTACTTTTGAAATAAAAGCAAAATTAGTATTGTTTGATTTCACTTCTTTTAAAGCATGACCATTAACACAAATATAACCATAATAATTTTCCTTAGCTACAAACCCACCTGGATTCGTACAAAATGTTCTAATTTCATCACCATAAGTTTTAGTTTTTATAAAAATAGTTGGATCATAAATTACCCCTGTAATTTCTTCCATAATATCTTTTCTAACTTCAACACGTACCCCTATTTCGATACTTTGTGATAAATAAGGGATATCATATTTATCAGCCAATTCTTGAATCCATTTAGCACCTGTTCGACCTGGAGCTACTATAACATTAGTTCCAGTTATTACTTCATTCTTACCCATTGTTTCATAAGTTATTTTATGCTCATCTTCCGTTATTGTTTTTATATCAATAACATTTGCTTTATCTATTAAAGTAACTCCATTATCAACTAAATAATCACACAAATCATCAATATAAGTTGGTAAATGATCGCTACCTAAATGTTTTTGTTTAATAATTAATAATTTAGCTCCTGCTACTGCTACTTTCTTCCTTATTTCCATTGCTTCCGTCATATTAGATGGAAAAACTTCGGCATCCATTTTAAATTTATTAAATATTTCTTCTGTTTCATCAATTAACTTAAGAGCTTCTGATTCTAACATGTATTTTGTTAAATCACTCTTACCAAGTTTAGGAATAAAATTAAGTTTGCCATCACTAAACGTTCCAGCTCCACCATATCCTGATAAGATGGCACAAGGGTTACAATTTTGACACGCTACTCCCATTTTATTCATTGGACAAACACGTCTTTTTACTCTAAATCCCTTATCTAAAATAGCTATTTTCAAATTTTTATTATTACTAATTAATTCATAAGCACTAAACAAGCCAGCTGGCCCAGCACCTATAATTACGACATCATATTTCATTTTCTACCCTCCTAACAAATTCTAACATAAAAAAAAGAAAAGTTCTACTTCAAACTTTTCCTTATATTACCAACTTCTTCATTAAATACTTTATCAAAATTTTCTTGATATATCCCTAAATTAATAAGCATATCTAAGGTTGTCATTTCATGATTTAAAACTTTCTTTATTGCTGATAAAACTAAACTAGGATCACTTTTATAAATATTAAATAAAACTAAAGAATAATAAAAACTATTTAGATATTGTCCACTTTTTCCTTGCAATACTTTATATAATTCTGCATCATTCTTACTTCTTGTTATATTAGCTGTCGCCATATTATAATTATTTTTTTCAAGTATTAATAAGCTCATCCTAATATTTAAAAAATCCTTTTTTCGTTCGGTATCATTAGAAATTTGAACTAATTCATAAAACATTGGAATAACATCAGATAAAGAATTAATTAAAATATATTCTTGATAGTTCGTTTCTTTTAAAGCATGAATAAATTCATGCGCTAAAAAGATATCAGCTGATGAAGCATCTAAATACTGTGGAATTTTAAAATGATCAATTTTTCCAGAACTTTGATCAACTTCCATTGTTTCATCAGAAACATCAAATGAAATATTACAAGCATACGCAAGACTAGTAGGATCAATTGGCATAAATTTTATTGTTGAAAAACTTTTGGCGGCAATAACAACATCACTACCTAATATTTTAACATTATTAAGAGCATCATTAAAAGCCGTATTTAAATTAACAACTCTTTCTACTCTAATAGTACCAGTTTTAACATTTGTTAATTGTCTAGCAACATAACTGGCTACTTTCTTATCTTTACCTTCCATTTTTTTGGCACCTAAAATATCAAGAATTCTTTTTTCTGCCTTTAAACGTTCTCTTAAAACCTTTTCCATAATATCCCCCTTTTTATTTCTAAAAATATTATAATTAAAAGCCAACATTTTGCCAAATTTTCCTATAAAAAAAGAATAATTTCTTATTCTTTAAAAGTAAACATATAATCTAAAATTTGCACATCATCACCACGCTTAGCTCCTAAACGTTCTAGTTCGTCATCTATTCCCATTCCTTTTAATTTTCGAGCAAAACGACGCGTTGACTCATCTTCTTGAAACTTAGTCATTAATAATAATTTTTCTATTTCATCACCCTTAATAATCCATACGCCTTCTTCGTCTCTTGTAATAGTGTAAGGTTTTTCATTTTTAAATTTATAAATAATATGACTTTCATAACTTGTTTCTTCATAAAGTGGTTCTAACATTACATTATCAAGCATATCTGCTAATCTTATAATTAATTCATTAATTCCTTGATTATTCATAGCACTAATTTCTATTATTTCTACATTCGGATATTTCTCACGGAATTTTTGCAAATTTTCTGAAGCATTTGGCAAATCCATCTTATTAGCAATAACTAATTCTGGCTTACGCGCTAACTTTTCATCATATTTTTCCATTTCTTTTCTAATAGCTTCATAATCGTCTACTGGATTACGTCCTTCAAAAGCTCCCATATCAATAACATGACCAATAATTTTGTTACGCATAGCATGTTTCAGAAACTTCTCCCCTAAACCAGCTCCTTCTGCAGCGCCTTCAATGAGTCCAGGTAAATCAGCCATTACAAAGTTACGGCCATCTTGTAGCTTTACAACCCCTAAATTAGGAGATAATGTCGTAAAATGATAAGCAGCTATTTTAGGACTAGCATTACTAATTAACGATAACAAAGTACTTTTACCAACACTTGGCATTCCCACTAAACCAACATCTGCTAAAACTTTTAATTCACATTTAACGATACGTGCTTCCCCTGGTTCACCATATTCACTCATCTTAGGTGCAGGATCTTGTTGCGTAGCAAAAGCTTTATTTCCACGACCGCCACGACCCCCATGGCAAACAACAAAAGAATCTCCTTCTTTAACTAAGTCGCAAATAACTAAACCAGTAGCATCGTCAATTAAAGTTGTTCCCATTGGTACTTTAACAATAACAGCAGGCGCATTAGCCCCATGACGATTACTTCCTTTACCATTAACACCTTTTTCACCCTTTATTATTTTCTTATACTTTAAATCAACAAGAGTCTTTAAGCCTTTTTCGGTTTCAAAAATAATATCAGCACCTTTACCACCATTACCACCATTTGGTCCACCTAAAGGAACAAACTTTTCTCTTCTAAAAGAAGTACAACCATCTCCACCTTTACCAGCAATAAGTTCTATTTTTACTTCATCTACAAACATATAAAATCCTTCTTTCAGTAACCCCTAAATTTCTTAAAACATTATATCATAAATAAAAGACCTTTATAAGGTCCTTTATCATTAAGCTTCGTATACGCTTACTTTTTTCTTGTCTTTACCATATCTCTCGAATTTTACAACTCCAGAAATTTTAGCAAATAGAGTATGATCTTTACCCATTCCAACATTTTCACCTGGATAAATCTTAGTTCCTCTTTGACGGTATAGAATGCTTCCTGCTGATACTACTTGTCCATCAGCAGCTTTAGCACCTAATCTACGACCTATTGAATCACGACCGTTTTGAGTAGAACCTTGAGCTTTAACGTGAGCGAATAATTGGATATTTAAACTTAATCTTTGCATATTCTTAATCCTCATTTCTAATCTCAATATTTTTAGGATATTGTTCTTTTAATTCATCGAACATTATTAGCATATTTTCAAAAAGTTTTTGATTAACTAATGTATCCTTTAAAGTTCTGATTTTCAATAAACCAGCTTTCTCCTCGTAATCAATTGATTCATCTAAACACGAAATAGCATTAATAGTTGTTATTGCAATACTACTTACAGCAGCACAAACAATATCCTTGCCACTAACATCGTAATTAGCATGACCCTTTATTACAATTTCATAAATCTTTCCATTACTTTTTTTAATATTAACTTTAATCATAATTATTTAACAATTTTCTTAACAGTTAACTTAGTATATGGTTGTCTATGACCTTGTTTCTTACGGAATTTCTTCTTAGGTCTGTATTTGAAAACAACAACTTTCTTTTGTTTTCCTTGTTTTTCAACAGAACAAACAACTTTTGCACCGTCAACAACTGGTGTTCCAGCTACACCATCAACGTATAATACTTGATCAAAAGTAACTTCAGTACCAACTTCAGCATCAAGTTTTTCTACATAAATAGTTTCGCCTTCAGAAACATAATATTGTTTTCCGCCAGTAACAAATATAGCTTTCATCTTCATACCTCCTATAAATTTTAAGACTCGCCCTAAAGGTGGTAATAATACACTTAAACCTCTTTGGTGCGGTGTTTGAAAGCTCATCCTTCAAAACAACTAAGATTATAACAGAGGAATAATAGAAAGTCAAATGAATTCCGCAAGTTAATCCATTTCCAAAGTATGAAAATTTGCAAGACAAAATCATTACATAATTAAAAATGTTAATCCTCTTAAAAATTCTTTATAATAAATTATTAAAAAATTAAAAAAAGCAATTAAAAAGACATCTATCTTAAAGCTTGTGCACTTTTAGAAAGCACCGCATTCATTACCCTAATTATTTTTTCATCATTAATATTGATTATTTTATAATGATTATCAATATTTATAATCTCTGCTCCATAAATAGGATAACTATTGTTACCATCTTTTTCATAATCTGTATATATAATATACATTCTATTATTTTTAGTATCTTTAAATGTCCCTAATACTTCACAACTTTTAAAAGCTTCACCTATCTTTAAATTAAAAGACATTCCTTCATTAATAACAAGTCCCATAAAATCACCCTATTATTCAATACTTTCTATAATCTTTGCTAAATCATCGCCAAAATAATCAATTTCTAAATTATTATATTTTGAATTTGGTAGATCAATTGAATTTTTAATTGTTGCAACCAATTGAAAAGGTAAAACATAAATCATGCATGAAATTCCTTCTACTTCTCCTGCAAAATTCAAATGTCCAGATATAGACGATGTTATAGATGAAGTCATAAATCCAGCCGTATCTATTAACATTGCTTTTTCCTGTTCTTTTATTTTTTCATAATCCTCTGTATTATCTTTATCCTTTAATAAAGAAGGCATTAAAATATATTGACCATCAACATTTTTTAAGGTAGATGTATCACTACTATTATTATTAGATAAACCAAAAGTCTCATTAAACTTATTTAATTTACCTTTTTCGATATCTAAATCAATTAACAAATTATTTTTCTTTGTTAAGTCAACTGTTAAATCTATTTTTTGTTGCAAACGTTTAATTAAATTTAGATAATCATTTGCTATAACAGCTTTATTTTTTTTAGCATCTTTACTAAGTTCTTTTATTTCTTTTCTTAAAAATAATATACGAGCATTTATTGCTTTCATATCTTCTCTCATATCAATAACATCTACTGAATATTCGTCCATATTACCAACCTCTATTATAATAAATAATATCATAAATTATGAAAAAAATCTTTATCTTTAAAGTATCTTTTCTTAATAAAATCTCGTTCATTAGAATAACAATGTCCTACCTTAAAATAATAATATCTTTCTAACATCATTTTTTCCACATTCTTACAATCACTAACAATTTTATTATAATAATGATTATACAAAACTCTTTCTAAATAAAATTTATTTAAAAGGTACTTAAAGCTTTTTAATGACTTGATAACTGAAAAAAATAAGAAAATATCAATCACTAAATTATTAATTTTATAAACAAAACTTTCTATGATAAAAATAAAAAGAATAATTAAACTAATTACATTAGTTAAAATAAAACTCATTTTAAAAGAAAATACTTTATTTAATAAACTATTAATAAACTTACTACCATCTAAAGGAATCATTGGTAATAAATTAAATAATAAAATAGTCTTATTATAAAAAGAAAATATTTCATAAGTACTACTAGCTATATATCCATCAAAAAAAAGAGTTCGAAAAATTATTACTAAAATAAGTTGAGCTAAAATTCCCGCTAAAGACCAAATGATTTCTTTGTATATTCTTTCATGAATCTTTTTATTTACATAAGTTATTCCCCCAAAGGGGAATATAATAACTTTTATAATATCTATTTTAAACAACTTAAAAGTTATAACATGTCCAATTTCATGACCAATTACAATAATTAAAATTATAAAAATATATTTAACATAACCAGCCAACAAAGCCATTAGAATAAGTAACCATGTTGTATAATGTATTTCTAACTTACTTAAAATAGTTTTCATAAGAAATATATTCATTATCTTTTACAAACGTTAATTTTACTTTATCACTATTACTTATTCCAAGAATATGCCCTCTACTTACATAATCATATAAAGCATTATCGGTAACTATAACATTACTATACCAAATGTCTACTCCATCATTACCTTGTACTATTATTGTATCTCTTAAGTTATCTTTTGTACCTATAAAAACAATAATCCCCGAATTCAAAACTGGTACTGAAGCGCCATTTTCTAATACTACCTTATAACCATTACCATCTTTACTAATACTTTTATACGTAAAATTTTCCAAAAAAACTAATTTATCTTTATTTTCTACTTTTACTTTACCAATCATTTTATCATAAAAAGCATTAAATTTTTGATAATCGATCGTTTCTTCTAAAACATATTTTTTAAAATAAGACTTGTTTTTTTCATTCCAATTAACATAAATAAAACTACCCAAAATAATTATTATCGTTAATAACAACTTTGTCAAAATAAAACTCATATTATTATTTTGTTTTTTCTTTAAAGCCATTTTATCACCAATAAATTATATGCTTTATTTTAATTTAAATAACTTTGCCATCAGTAAACAATAAATAACATAACTCACTAAGCCTTCTAAAAAAACATATAAATAACTAGCTAAAGGACTACTTCCTAAGAAAAACAATATATTAAAATAAATTATAAAAACTAACAAATTTTTAGGCCAATAATATTTTTTCTTAATTTTCAACTTTTTTAACACTAAATATAAAATAACTAGAATTATTGTATTATAAAGATACCCATGAAATATTACATCTAAAAAAATTCCTGCTATTATAACACTAGCCAATTTATTTTTATCAAGTTCCAATACTATAAAATACGTTTTAATTGGTAACAAACACGTCATAAAATAATCTATAAGTAAACTTAATATAATCATATTTCACCTTTTATTATTGCTATATAATTTAAATTTTTATTATTTACTAAATTAACTTTAGCTTCCTTACCCAAGGCATTACTATCCATTTTGACACTTGTTACTTCGCCAACTAATAAACCAGCAGGAATTTTGGACAATCCAGATGTATAAACAACATCTCCTTCTTTTACTTCACTATATTTATCTAACATTGTAATTTTACCCATCGATAAGTTTCCATATGTATCAGTTAATTTAACTGATACATTATATTCGCTGGTTAACAATTTAACAATTGACGTCTTTTTATCACTATCTAAAATAACGCCTATTAAGCCTTCTTGATTAACTACAGCCATTCCTTCTTCTATTCCATCCTGTGTACCTTTATTAATAATTACTTCTTTATAAAAATTATGAATATCTCTAATAACTACTTTTCCTATAACATAATCATAATCATCTAAAGAAAAAGAAATTTTTTCTTCCATCTCCATTATCTGTTTTCGTAATCTATTATTTTCACTTCTTAAAAAATTAAGTTCTACTAAATTACTATTATCAACCCGTAAAAAATCCAAACTAAAACTAATACTATAAATTGCAATAAGTAAGCCAATAATTAATAAATAATTACGAACTTCTTTCATTTTCTTTTTCAAATAATTCACCTTGCTTTTCTAAATAACTATAAAATCCTTCACGTCCAATAATTAAATGATCCAAAACAAAAATTCCCATTAAACGACCAATTTTAATCATTTCATTTGTCATTATTGTATCTTGATAACTTGGCACAATACTTCCACCCGGATGATTATGAACTAAAATTAAAAATGAAGCATTATTTTTAACAGCTTCTCTAAAAATATCTCGCGGATAAACATTACTTTGATTAACTGTTCCAATAAACAAGATTTTTTTCTGAATTAGTTCTTTTCGATTATTTAAGTAAAGACAAATCATCTTTTCTTGTAATTCATTTTCCATATCATAACGAACTAAATCATAAACATCCAAAGAACTTCTAATTTTTAAAACTAAACTACTTTTACTAATACTTCTTTTTCCTAATTCTAAAGCAGCTAAAATACTTAAAGACTTAGCTATTCCAACACCTTTGATTGCTGCTAAAGTTTTATAATTTATATTAGCCAAGTCATGAACATCATAGCTTCTTAAAATATCAAAACTTAATTCTTTAACACTTTTATTTTTAGTTCCACATCTTAATAAAATACTTAGTAATTCTTCATTACTTAACGCCTCAACTCCATAAAGCATCAATCTTTCTCGCGGTTTTTCATTACTTGGTAAATCTTTTATTAAATAACTCATAAACTTTCTTGATATTTATGTAATATATCTAAATTAATCGTCCCATACGTTTCAGTAGAACTTTTTAATAACATTTTTTCATAAGAATTTATACTATCAGTAAATTTATTATTAACAGTTATATCTTTAAGATAATAATTAAGTCCAATCTCCTTATAATAACTTTCTAACTTTTTTATAACTTCATCATCTGTTAATAAAGCTACATATACACGATAGACATCTCCATCATTTATAACAACTCCATTATTACGTAAAGCTACTCTAGATGCATTATCATAGTTTGAAAAAACGCCTACTTGAAAAGCTTGAGCTTTAGTATATTCAATATCATTACTTCCTCCTTTAATTATTTTGTCTTTTAAAAAATAAAAAGATAGTCCACCACCAATCGCCAAAGCAAACAAACTAAATAATAATACTTTCTTCATCCTTATCACCTACAACCAAAATAACACATTATTCTCTAAAAAAATGTCGATTAGTTTCACTATATATATTATTTATTATTTTACTTTTTCCTTTAAAAAAACGACAAGTTTTAAAAACTTATCGTTTAAATCTTTTTGATACTTTAGATAAAGCATATGGAACACTACGGACAATTCCGTTCGTCTTTATAGAAGAAACTGTTTGATACATACTTTCTTCAGCATTTTTTTGTCTAAAAAATTTGAATATATTTTTTCGAACTTGAATAAGATCAGTAATATCTGTACAATTCACTATTAAAAAAGATAATAATGACGGTGGTAATAATTCCACATTATCAAGAATTGCATCATGATCAATAATTAAAATATCATCTTTTCTTTCCAAAAAAGGATACTTACTTCCTATTGCTGAGTATATTTCTTCTAAATATTCAAAATTTCCATAAACAATGTTCTGTACTTTATTTGGATTCTCCGCAAATGCCATTCTAGTATCACCATAATAGGATAATCCACATAACTTTATATATAAATCACGTAAACTAGTCCTTGGTAGTGATAATAAACAAGCAACTATTAAAGCTGATTCTCTATCTTTCAAAATAGCATTTGATAGTTTTTTATTACTTTTAAGTTCCAAAGTTGGTTTATGAAATCGTCCTGCTAAAAAAATATTTTCCCACGAATTTAAACCTCTTATAAAATCCTTTTCTTCTATAACACCATATTTAAAAACTTCACCATTACTTTTTATATTACTAACATACGTAATTTTATTTAAACCCTTAATTCTTTTTATAGAAGCAACAGATAAATATACTTTTCCAATTAAGCTATAATCTTCTTTATTAATTGTCAAATTATCTGTGTGCCATTTTTTTAAATCCTCGACAATCAAAATCAAATCATTTTGCGGCTTTTTACCATGATAATTACTTTGTAAAAAAACGCCTGATCCATAGCCATAAGCTCCAACAACTTCTGGCCTCTCGCCAATAAACTCTTCTAACACTTCTTTTTTTGTCATCTTTTATGGTTCCTTTCTATAATAACCACTTATAAAGACTAACACTTATTATTTGCTAATACCTTCATTTTATCTTTATTACTTTTATTATTTTTCTTATCTTCTTCCAAGGTTATTGTTAAAAATAATTTTCTAAAGTTTCTAATATATAAATACATATTATCTTTCATCTTTGTCATCTCCTATCTCTAATAATTCCATCTTTTTTTCCATATCTATCAAACTACTCATTTCATCATCAACTTGATTTAATTCATCACTCATTTCATACAATTTTTTATAAATTTCATCTGTACAAAACTCTGATTTATAACTAAGTTTATGATCTAAACTAGCCCATAAATCCATTGCTAATGTTCTTATTTGTATTTCTGCTTTAACATATGTTTTTTCATTAATTAATTCAACAGGAACTTCTATTATCATATGATAACTTCTATAACCACTAGTCTTTGGATTGTTAATATAATCTTTTTCGTTAATTACTTTTATATTCTTTGATTTTTTTAAAATATCAATAAGCTCATAAACATCTTCTTTAAAAGAACAAATTATTCTAACGCCTATAATATCATTAATATAATTAATAACATTTTCAATTGTAAAATCTAAATTGTTTTTTCTTAATTTATTAATTATACTATCTGCAGTTTTTATACGTGTTTTAACATGTTCAATTGGATTATATTTCTTTATATACTTAAAATCATCATTAATAATTTCAATCTGAGTTTCCAAAATCTTTAAAGCTGAAATATATTTAATCATAATATTATCTAATTTTTCTAATTCACTAGTATAATTATCCATACAAAATTCCTCTCTATAATAAAATTATATAAATAAAACTTATTTTTAAAAATAAAAATAGGATAAAAAGAAGTTGATTTTAAATCAACTTCTCATACCCATTCACCAATACAATAATTAAATTATATCATATATTTGCCAATCTGTAAAGAAGCACTATCGAAGTTAACTTTTAAAATCCCCTTAAAAGATCTAGGCTATATTACCACAATAAAGACTTATTTTCAAATTTTTCTAATTACTTTACATAAACACTATTATTATAAATTTTATCAAGTAATTTATCGGGGTACCTCTTATCTAACCATTTTTCAAATTTAGTTTTAGCTTTAACTTTTTCACGGCGTTTCTTTTGACGCAAACAAGCTGCTAAAGATAAAAAAGTATCTAAAATAAATATAATTAATAAAATAAATGTTATCGTTAAAGTAATTTCAATTTTTTCATATTTAACAATCAAAGTGGCTATCACTTTCAAATTTCTTATAAATAAAGTTGCAAAAAGACCAAATGCAATTGAATATAATAAATTTATACGTCCATGTAAATTAAAAGGCATTTTGGAATAATCCCAAGATTTAGTATTAAAAACTTTTTCTTGAATTAAACTACTAAAATATTCAACTAATGATGCAACAATACCTCCAGCAATAAAAACTTTTATTAATTCATAACCTACTTTATCAGCGATTATAACAATTAAAAAAGCAGCAAAGCCATATATCGGAATTAATGGTTCATAAATCATACTACGTCTTATAGCTATTTTCTTGTTTTTGATAAAACACCAAATCTCTTCTAAAAGACATCCCAGTAATGAACCTAAATAAAATATAAAAAAGCTTTTTAATAAATTATTCATAATAAACCTCAATTCTTATATGATTATACCTTATAAAAGAATCAAATATTCATTAAAAATTATTAAAAAAGCTTTTATTCTATTTTATTTCTTCTAATCTTTTTAAAACTACATCTAATTTTTCTTGTTCACTTTTCAAATTATCACGCTCTGCATTAACAATCTTTTCTGGTGCTTTAGCAACATAATTTTCATTAGCAAGTAACTTACTACGTCTAGCAATACTATTTTCTAATGTTTCTTTTTCTTTCAATAAATTATTTAATTCTTCACTCTTTTGTTTAGAATTATCATAATAAATAGTCAATTCAAAATCACCTAAAGATACTAAAACACTTCCCTTTAAAGTACTTGTTTCAACTTTCTTATCTTCAAGTTTTAACATTTTTAAAATTAATTCATTATCAATATTAGTTACAACTTCAAAATCACTACCAATATTATTCTCTAGCTTTTTATTTCTAAATAAAGAAATATACTCAATAGCTTTATCAATCAATTCTTTATCCTCATTAAAAACATACTTTTCATTATAGTTAGGATATTCACTTATCATAATAGATTCAGCATCTTTAATAGGTAACATTTGATAAATTTCTTCAGTTACAAATGGCATAAATGGATGTAACATTTTTAAAATACCAGTTAAAGTCATACATAGTACTGATTTAGTTGTCTTTGAATCACTATTAAATTTAGCAAATTCAATATAATTACTACAAAAATCATCATATATAAAATTATATGTTTCAGCTCCGAATATATTAAATTCATAATTATCCATGTGTTTAATTGAAGACTTAACAATATTTTCGTATTTAGTTAGAATCCATTTATCTTGACTAGTTAAATTTTCAAAAGATAATTCTTTCAAATCTTCAATATTTAATAAAACAAATCTAGAAGCATTCCAAATTTTATTAATATAATTCCAAGTTGAAGACATTTTAACTTCATCAAATCTTAAATCCGTACCTAAAGCACAATCTGTTGTTAGATAATATCTTAAAGCATCACATCCATATTTATCAATCATATCAAACGGATCAACACCATTACCTAAAGACTTAGACATCTTACGACCATCTTTATCTCTTATTAAACCATGTATTATACAATCTTTAAATGGTCTAGAGCCTAATAAATACTCAGATTGGAACATCATTCTTGAAACCCAGAAGAAGATAATATCATAACCAGTAACTAAACAATCATTAGGAAAATATCTTTCCAAATCTTCTGTTTTATCTGGCCAGCCCATCGTTGCAAAAGGCCATAAAGCACTAGAGAACCAAGTATCTAAAACATCATTATCTTGTACCCAACCAGCATCTAAAGGTGCTTCCATTCCTACATATATTTCATCACCTTTGTACCAAGCAGGAATTCGATGTCCCCACCATAATTGACGCGAAATACACCAATCATGACAATCAGTCATCCACGCTCTTAATGTATTTTCAAACTTACTCGGAACAAAATTAACTTTTTCATTTTCTTTGTCTTGTGTATCTAAAACCAATTTAGATAAACCTTTCATATCAACAAACCATTGCTTCTTAATCATTGGCTCTACCATAACACCTGTACGTTCAGAATGTCCTACTTCATGTACTAAAGGTTCTATTTCAAGTAATAAACCTGCTTCTTTTAAATCTTCTAAAACAACTTCGCGGGCCTCTTCTCTCGTCATTCCTACATACTTAGCAGGACAATTTTCATTCATTGTTGCATCATCATTCATAATAACGATTCGCTCTAAATTATGTCTATTCCCTACTTCAAAGTCATTAGGATCATGAGCTGGTGTTATCTTAACAACACCGGTTCCTTTTTCCATGTCAGCATGTTCATCAGTAATAATTGGAATAACTTTATTCATTAAAGGTAATTCAACATTTTTACCGACATATTTTTTATACCTTTCATCATTTTCATTTACTGCAACAGCCGTATCACCAAATAAAGTTTCTGGTCTAGTTGTTGCAACATCCAAATATTCTTCTGTACCTTCAATTTTATATTTTAAATGATAAAAAGCACTCTTTTCCTCAGAGAAAATAACCTCTTCATTAGATAAAGCAGTTTGCGCCGCAGGATCCCAGTTAATTATCTTTTCTCCACGATATATTAATCCTTTATTATAATAATCAACAAAAACTTTTTTTACAGCTTTAGTAAGATTTTCATCTAAAGTAAATGATTCTCTACTATAATCAACAGATATTCCCATAGCAGCCCACTGTTTTCTTATATTACCTCCAAATTCACGTGTCCAATCCCAACAAGCTTCTAAGAATTTATCCCTACCATATTCATATTTATCTATCCCTTGTTCTTTTAATCTTTTAACAACCTTAGCTTCTGTTGCAATAGCAGCATGGTCCATTCCAGGTAACCATAAAGCATCAAATCCCATCATTCTTTTATATCTTATAATAGCATCTTGAATAGAAACATCATAAGCATGACCAATGTGTAACTTACCTGTAACATTTGGAGGTGGAATTACTATCGTATAAGCATCTTTGCTTTTGTCTCCCGCTTCAAAGTACCCCTTTTCTTTCCAATTTTCATATTTATTTATTTCAACTTTTTTATGATCATATTTAGTTTCTAACATTTAACATCTCTCCTCTATTTTTTTATTTACATAATCTCGCAACTCATTAATTCCTTCAACATTACCTAATAACTTAATTTTTTCTTCCATAATATTATGTTCTTTCAAATATTGATATGAATAAGGATAATTAAAATCAGCAATCCAACTTATTAATTTAACTATTTTATCAGTTTGATTCTCACAATCTGTATTCTTACATATTTTATCATTATATAAATCATCAAATAAAACTTTTTTTAATGGTCTTATTTCATCATTTACCAAACATTGTGTCTTCAAAATATCTAACTTATCAGCATCTCTTATCAATTTACAAAACTTTATTTCTTCTTCCGTTAAACCATCTTCTATTTTTAATTTATTATGATTCTTGGTACTTATTAAAATTATTTTTTTTATTCTTTCATCATCTGTAAATTCATTTACTAAACCACTTTTCAATATTTCATAGCCCAAATCTCCATGATCAATTGAAATAGCATCAACAAAAGTATCATAATCTCGAGCTTGTTCAAAGCGACCAATATCATGCAATAAACCAATTAAATTACTTATATAAATTTCTTCTTCATTAAAATTTAAAGATAATGCCAAACGATTAGCAATCTCCATGACTCGTAAACTATGAAAGTACTTATTAGATATTTTTTCATTACGCATATCAAAACTATCTACATATTCCTTAAATTTAGCTTTTTCCTCTATATAATTCACTTTCATCCCTTTTTCCTTTCCAAAAAAAAGACATCCTTACATAAGGACGTCTTAAACGTGGTACCACCTTAATTCATAGTTATGAACTATCTCTATGTCTTAATGCGACCAACATTATATCTTACTAGTATATTCGGATACACTACTCCCAAGCTACCTTCAATTATAATAAATAATCTTTTTCACCAACCAAGATTTCTCTTTAAAATATTATAACTTACTCCTCTTGTTCAACGTATTTAAATGTATTATAAAACAACCATTTTTTAAAATCAACCCTAAATCCAGTTTACTAAAAGTCTATAAAAAACATTGAGTAAAAAAAATACTTGTTGTATAATTATAAAAGAATAAGATGGGAGTGAAATTAATGTTTCGTGAATTTGATTATGATACGCAACCAATAGTAGAAATTGTTAATGAAATTATGGCGGATGCCGTAAAAAATCGTGCATCAGATATTCACTTCGATCCAACTCCTAACAAACTTAAAGTAAGAATGAGAGTCGATGGTGACTTAGTTGATTATGCATACGTTCCTGACGTTGTTAAAAAGAACATGACGACTCGTATTAAAATTATTGCTGGCATGAACATTACTGAATCTCGTTTACCACAAGATGGTGCAATAAAAACCGAATTAGCCGGTAAACCATTGGATATGCGTGTGTCTTCACTTCCAATCGTTGATGGTGAAAAAGTCGTTATCCGTGTATTAGACTATTCTACAAGCTTACAAGGAATCGAAAATATTGGTTTTTCTGATACAAACCTTGAAAAAGTAAAAAGAATGTTAGGTCTTCCCAATGGTATCATTTTAACAACTGGTGCTACTGGTTCAGGTAAATCAACTACAACTTATGCCATGCTTCAAGCCTTAAACAAACCCGAATTAAATATTATTACCGTTGAAGACCCTGTCGAGATGAAAATTGAAGGTCTAAACCAAGTACAAGTTATGTCAGAAATTGGCTTAACTTTTGCCAGTGCCTTAAGAAGTATCCTTCGTCAAGACCCTGATGTTATAATGATCGGAGAAATTCGTGATGATGAAACTGCTCGTATCGCTGTTCGTTCCGCTATCACTGGCCACTTAGTTGTATCTACAATCCACACCAACAATGCCTTAAATACAATAGAAAGACTTTTGGATATGGATATTGAAAGATACCTGCTAGGTACTGCTATTTCTGGAATAATTTCTCAAAGATTAGCTAAAAAATTATGTCCAAAATGTCGTGGTTCTCGTCCCGCAACTGACTATGAAAAACTAGTAATTAAAAAAGCAATAAATATTGATATTGATAATTTATATACTCCTGTTGGGTGTTCTGAATGTCTAGGTGGCTATCGTGGTCGTATTCCTGTCCATGAAGTACTTGAAGTTGATCAAGATATAAAAGATGCTATTACTAACAATACTCCAAAAGAAAAATTAAGAAAAATGGTTTATGGTGATAATAAAACTATTTCTTTACTACAAGATGGACTAAAAAAAGTCGTAAATGGTTTAACTTCTTTTGAAGAAATCATTAGAATAATTGATATCGAAACAGACTTCGGTGAAGGTGATGAAGAATTACGTATGGCCTTAATGGGTAAAATGCCTATTCCACATGATGAAGATAACGAAAAAGAAGAAACTATTATTACAGAAGATAAAAATGAAACTACTAAAGAAAATAATGAAGTAATAACAAAAACTGAAAGTATCCCAGAAAATAAAGAACCAACTCAACAAATCATCATGGAAAACGGTGAAACATACGACATTCCAACAGATGATCAACTAAGTTTCAACCAAGGTGCTTTCAATAATATTAGTACTGATTTCAACTATGATGATTATGATATTGATGATGATGACGATGATGACGATTATTAAGAGCTTACAAAGCTCTTTTTTTGAGCAAAAAAAAACTAAATTATTAAAAAATTAATAAATTTAGTATCTCTTTTATTGGCTCCATATATATATACACAATTAATAAACCAGTTATTAAAAAAGGTCCAAAAGGAATTTCTTTGCCATTTTCAGAAAAAGAACAATATAAAGCATATGGAAACGCTAAAAATGAACCTAAAACTAAGCTAACCATTGCCAAACGTACCCCAAAAACAAAGCCAAAGAAAATAGATAGTTTAACATCTCCCCCACCAAGTGACTCTCGACCAAACCACTTATCTCCAGCTAACTTAATAATATACATAAACATAAACATTACTAAGCCACTTACTACTGAAATAACAAAAGTTCTAAAGCCAAAGAAATATAATTTCAAGAGTAAAATTAACAAACTTCCAATAATCAACGGTCCATCTAAAATAATCATATAGTTAAAATCACTTACATAAATTGTAATTAAAACACTACTTATTATAATAAAAGCTACCATTTCATAACTGAACCCATATAAAACATAAGATAAAGCAAATAAAAAGCCACTTAGCATTTCAATTATTGGATATATTAAAGATAACTTAATTTTACATTTTCGACAACGTCCTCCCTGAATAAGAAAAGAAATTACTGGAATAAGTTCATACCATGCTAAGACATGATTGCAATTATTACAATGACTTCTAGGAGCAACAATGGATTCATCATTCGGTAGTCGATGACCGACTACCGTATAAAATGAACCCATTAACATTCCTATAATAAATAAGAAAACTATTACATAAATATCAAATAACATTCCATCACCTACATAGATATCTTATCATATAAGTCGAACATTGGTAATATAACAGCAATCAAGATACCACCAACAATAACTGCTATTAAAATAATCATTACTGGTTCTATAAATGCTTTCATTTGACCTATCATTGATTTATGTAAACCACCATAATAATCACTTACTTTTTGCATCATGTTAGCTAAATCACCAGTTGATTCACCAGTTTGAATCATAAAATAAGCAACATCTGGAATACACCATTTATCTTTAAAGGAAGCACTTATTTTCTCTCCAACAGCAATGTTACCAATCGTCTCATACATTATCTCTTTAAATATTTCATTTGTTGTAATCTTACTCAAAATATCTATACTTTCTGTAATAAAAACGTTACTCCTTAACAATGAAGCAAAAGTTTTTGTAAAGATAGTAATTTCATTATATATAATAATTTTACCAAATACTGGAACATGCATTGCAAATATTTGCATCTGCTTTCGTACCGGTTGAACATTTTTATAAATTACAACAATCGCTATAACTATTAACGCAATTACGCCAATTAATACAACTAAATAATTTTTCAAGAAAGCTGACAAATCAATCAAAAATACCGTAAGTGGTGAAAGCGTAACACCTGCTTCATCATAAATACTAACGAATTGTGGTACAATATACGTCAAAATAAACACAGTAATACCTAAAGCAAAAAGCAAAACTAAAACGGGATATGTCATCGCACTCTTCATTTGTTGCTTAGTTTCTTCAATTTCTGAATAATAATCAGCCATTTCGTCAAGTGTTGATTCCAAATCACCTGTTGCTTCTGCGGCTTTTAACATGTTTATTAAAAGTGAAGGGAAAACATTACCTTGTTTATCCAAAGCTTCCGAAAAAGCTGTTCCCATTGATAATTCATATACTATAGCATTAAATACTTGATTTTTTGATGACTCTTTGCCTTTACCCATTTGGTTAGCCAAAATTCTAACAGCATCAGCCAAAGGAATACCAGCTTTTATATAAGTACTTAGCTGTGTTAACCAGAAAATCAAATCTTTATTACTCATCTTTAATGACATTATTTTACTATGTCCATGAATAAAATTAAGCATATCATTAGTTTCAATATTAAATACTTCATATCCTTCATTAACTAAAAATGAATTAACATCTAATTTAGATACTCCATTGAAACGTCCTGTAATAACTTTACCTTTAGGATCCATTACCGTATACTGAAACAAAACAGGCTCTGTTAATTTTTGACCAATACCACCAGCTGCCAACTCATTTGCTAAATTTTCTTTCATTTTGACATATTTTGGATTGCTTCTGATACGTTCTTTTTTCTTTTCTATTTCAGCGTTTTGTTTAGTCAAAGGAACATTCCCATCAGTTGAAGAAACATTTTCAATCAATGTATTAGGATTAAAGGCATTCGTTCCTTCTTTTAATAACAGCTTCGTTCCTAAAACAATAAAAATAAAAATATAATTAATAAAAAAAGTTGGTCTCTCTTTTGGAGACTCATTATTATCACTATTATTTTCATTACCAGTATTATTGGTATTTTGACTTACTTGATTAATAGGATTACTGACATTGTTAACTTCATTCACATTTGGCGCTGGGGTATTTAGTGTTTCCACAGTTTCAAGTTCTTCTAAAGTATCCATAAGCCACCTCCTACTTTCCTATCATTAAAATTATAACATAATTTTAATAAAAGTTAACTAAAAACATATAATAAATTGAGGTATTTTATATGAATAATGGATTATCATTAATAAAAATAATCACTGGTCTTTCTAAGACATTAAGTATTGCCAACCAAATTCTTCCCTTGTATTCTCAGATAAAGCCACTAATATCTAAAAAAGATGATTTAAAATCGTCATTGCAAAATATCAATAATAAAATTAATCAAATTAAGAATAATCACCCAAAAGATATATCAAACTATAAAATCGTCAATCATAACGGACCAACATTTTTTCAATAAAAAATGTAGACTATATCATTTTTCAGTGTCTACATTTTTTTACATATTTACTTTTTTAATTCTTTTCTATATATGCTATTTTATCTAAATATAGATTTCGTTCCTCTATTAAATAGTCAGGAATTTTTTTTAAAATATCTCTATACTTTGCAACTAAATAATTACAATATAAAGAATTATTTAAATAACCATAATTTATTATATTTAAATCATTTTTCTTTTCAGATTTTACAAAATTCATCGTTACATACCAAATATTTTTATCAAAGACTTCATCATCATCTACCAAATAATAACCCAACTTATTCATATTTTCTCTTAAAAGAGTATAATCATTATTTGATTGAATAATAATTTTTTTAATATTGTTTAAATCCGCAGATTTAAGAATATGCAAAATCGTTGCTGTTCCCATTCCAGTAATTACCAAAGTATTTATATTATTTAAATTAACTTTTTCTAAACCATCACTTAAAATTGTTTCAATATTTAAATTATTTCTCTTTATATTATAAATAGCATTATTTAAAGCATTTTGATTAATATCAGTAGCTATAACCTTCTGGCATAACTTATTTTGCATTAAATAAATAGATAAATAGCCATGGTCACACCCGACATCTACGAGAGCATCATCAATATCAATAAAATTAACAACACTTAATAATCTTTCAGATAATTTAATCATTTAAGAAATCCTTAAGTTTTTTAGCTCTTGATGGATGACGTAATTTTCTTAATGCTTTAGCTTCAATTTGTCTTATACGTTCACGTGTTACATTAAACTTTTTACCAACTTCTTCTAAAGTATGACTAGTACCATCAACTAAACCAAATCTTAATTCCAATACTTCTTGTTCTCTTTCTTGTAAAGTAAGTAAAACATTCTTTATTTCCTCTTTTAAAATTTCATTAGTAGCATATTCTTCTGGACTCATGCTTCTTTCATCTTTAATAAAATCACCTAAATGTGAATCATCTTCTTCGCCAATTGGAGTTTCCAAAGAAACTGGATCTTGGCTTATTTTCATAACTTCTCTAACTTTATCAACTGTAATTCCCATTTTATTAGCTAATTCTTCTTCAGAAGGTTCTCTGTTTAATTCCAAAGTCATCTGTCTTTGAATACGAGCCATTTTATTAATTGTTTCAACCATATGAACTGGTACTCTAATTGTTCTAGCTTGATCAGCTAGTGCTCTTGTAATAGCTTGTCTAATCCACCACGTTGCATAAGTACTAAACTTATATCCTTTATCATAATCAAATTTTTCAACAGCTTTCATTAAACCAATATTTCCTTCTTGAATCAAATCTAAGAATAATAAGCCTCTTCCAACATAACGCTTAGCTATTGAAACAACTAGACGAAGATTAGATTCTGCCAAAATATTTTTAGCTGCTTCATCACCATTTGCAATACGTATAGATAATTCTGCTTCTTCTTCTGGACTTAACAAACTTATACGTCCAATTTCTTTTAAATACATTCTAACAGGGTCATTAATATTAATATCCTTAGTGATTTCTTCATCAGTTAAAACTAAATTTTCTTCTTGATTACTCTTACCATTTCCCTCATTATTGTCATTTACTTCTTCACTTACAACTTCAATATTGTTTTCCATAAAACAATTATATAATTCATCTAGTGAATCATTATCTATTTCTAAACCTTTTAAAGCATCAGCAAGTTGCTCAAATGTTAAAAATCCATTCTTTTTACCTAATTCAATTAAGGACTTCTTTCTATCTTCAAAACTTTTAATCTCAACCATTGTCCACACTTCCTCTTTTCAAATCTGCTATTCTAATAGCTATTTTCATTTTCTTGTCTACATCAAGTTCATTTTTCATTTGTTGTTTTAATCGTTTTATTTCCCTATTAACTAATAGTTTATTAACGACATCTATATATTCATCCATAGCTTCTAATGTCAACTCTTCCCCATCTATTGCTGAATTGACAATCTTTGTTACTTCATCTTTTAAAGTTCCCTTATCAGAAACATAAGTAATAAAATCTGCTACGTTTATTGTCTTATTATTTTCAAAATAATATAGTATTTCATTTGCTGTTTCACGATATATTTCTGTTGGAAAAAAACCTAACTTTTTTTGATACTCTCTAATGTATTTTTCCCCATTCATCATAAAGTATAGGATTTGCTCTGCCCCTATTACATAAGCATCTTTTTTTTCTTTTTTCACAACTTCTTTTTTTTCTTCAATTACTGCCGTTGTAACTGGTTTTAATTCACTTAATTTCGTTTTTAAAACATCTAGTGACAAGTTGTAATCTTTACTAATTTTATTTAAGGTAATTTCTCTTAAAATCTCATCATTACTTTCACTTAAATCTTTTAAAACATCATTAATGTATTGTGCCAAATCAAGTGAATTATTTAAATCTTTACCATTTTTTAAATAGTTTATTTTAAATTCAAAGAACGATAAAGGTTTTTTAAGGTTATCCAAAAATGCCTGAATTCCATTTGCCAAAATATATTCATCCGGATCTTTTTGACCACTAAGTCTTATAACAAATACTTCAATGCCCTCTTTACTAAGTAATTCACCATTATTAACTGTTGCTAATAACCCTGCATTATCATTATCAAGACAAAGAATCACTTTAACTCTAAGTTTCTTCAATAATTGAATTTGATTTTTAGTCATTGCCGTTCCTTGCAACGCTACAACATTTTTTACTCCTTCATTACTAAGTCTTATAGCGTCCATAAATCCTTCAACAACTATTACTTCTTTTTCGCGTTTAGCTACATCACGGGCTTGATGATAATTATACAATGTTTCGCCTTTTTTGAAAAGTTTTGTTTCTCGTGAATTGATATATTTTGAGGTATCTTTTTCACCACGATAAATTCGAGCACTAAAGCCTACAATATGACCATCCTTATCATATAACGGGAAAGTAATACGTTTCGAAAACGTATCATATAAATTACCATTTATATCATTTACTAGACCTAATTGAAGCAACTGTTCCTTAGTGTAATTTTTTTTAAACAATAAAGTAGATAAAGCATCATTTTTATCTAAACTTAAGCCAATACCAAAATCTTTAATAATATCATTATTTATTCCTCTGTCTTTTAAATAAGCCATAGCAGTTTCACCAAAACTCGTTTTCAGATTATTTTGAAAAAACTTTTCTACTAAATCCATTATTTCATGTTCTGTTTTATTAACATCAGTAAAATTATTATTAAAAGTCGTTTCTGATAATTTTAAACCACACTTTGCAGCAACTATTGCAACAGCTTCTATAAAAGAAACCCCTTCATATTTTGAAACAAAAGTAAATACATTACCAGTTTCACCACACGAAAAACATTTATAAATTTGTTTTTCTGCCGAAACACTCATACTAGGTGAATGATCGTCATGAAAAGGGCAAACACATAAATAGTTTTTTCCACGTTGCGTTAGTGGAATATATCCGCCTATTATGTCTACAATATTAGCTTTGGCTCTTATATCATTTATTTCCGCATCAGTTACAAAAGCCATAAAATCACCCTCTAATTATATATATTGTACCAAAGTCCCTTATTTCCTTTTTTTATAACGCAAAAAAATGTAAAAAAGTACATTTTTTTACTAAAATCACCATTTTTTCCATAAAATCGTCATAAAATTAATAATTTCATGAAGAAAATTAATAATTATTTTTTTTAAAGATGGAACATTATCTATCCCCGTTTCAGGAGGTAACATTTCTAAATCATTCGTATCATCTTCAACAGTCTCATTATTCTTATCATCACTTAATTTTAAATTATCTATAAACTCATATTTTAATTGATCTTTACCATTTATAATAGCAAATTCAAAATCATCAACATACTGATAGCCTTCTTTTCCTAATATTTGAACACCATAATATTTGCCATAGCCAAGTTCCATTGCTCCATTGCCATTAGCATCAGTTTCGATGCTCCCAATCAAATTATCTTTCTCATCAAAAATATTAAACTTAGCGTTTTTTTCAAAAGAACAAACATCTTTTTTACAATATTTTTTATTTATTTTAATGGTATTTCTTATCAATTTATTTTGTAGTTCCAAAACAATATGTTCATTACGCGAATTTATCTCAAAACTATATATTTTCTCATCTTTTTCATAGCCTTTTCCAACACTAAGTTGTTTCACATAATAAACACCATACTTAAGTAAATTACTCTTATAATTTAAAGACTGCTCTGTACAAACCTTATCAAGTAGTTCATTTTGTAAATTATAAAGGCCATAACAAGTATTAGAAAAATCTTTAGCAATCGAATAAACAGAATCATCATCTTTTATTTTAAGTTCAACATCTCCTGCCGTCACATTAAGTTTCAAATACAATTCTGCTTCTCGTGGATTCCCTGGAGCAAATAAATTTTGACTATTACTATTAATATAAACAAAACTATTAGAATTATACAAAGTATGTTGTCTTTTAAAAGCAATTCTTCCACTTTGCATAACGTTACTAATTTTAAAAGTATTTCCTTCTTTTTGATAATTATAATTTATCTTTCCAAGTACTTGATAATCATTTAAATTTTTATTAGTGTCTTCTAAATTTACATCATCACCATAATTTACTGTCACTTCTTGTCCCACAAAAGAAGGTTTTATTTCATTATTAGCTATATCTTGTTCTAATTCTTTAATTTCTGTTTCATATTTATTAATTCTTTTTCCATTTAATTTATCTGTAAAATAAATATCATCATTAGAAACAGTCTTCCAAATTAAATATTGTGTTATAGCATACCATTTACTATCACTACGATTATGATAATTAAAGCCATAATAAGATAATAATTCTATTCTCCTAACCTGTTCTTTAGATAACCCAGTTACACCATCATAATTAAAATTATAACCAATATAACCATTTCCCGTAATGAAATTGGCAAAAGGCTCCAAACAATACACTACTTTTCCATCATCACGATAAATATATTGTACAGTCATATAATAAGTTTTACCATCTTTAACTTTATTAATATATTCTCCATTTAAAAATTCTCCTTCTTTAAAACTCAAAGCTTTAACTTCACCTACCATTAAAAGAAAAAACACCATTATTAAACCACCTAATATTTTTTTCATTTCTTCACTCCCTTCACTCTATATATTAACTATCAATCTTACTTTTCCTTTAAAATTGTCAAAAAAAAATCGTTATTATAAACGATTTAAAAATATTTTAAATTGCATAAAAATAAATTAAACAAAAATGTAAAAAACTCGCCGCTAAAACAAAAAAGTGAAAAATAGAATGCATATACTTTTTCTTTGAACCTAATCCATATAATATTGCTCCTACTGAATAAACGACTCCACCACCTATCAGTAAATAAACAGCCTTTAAAGAACTTACTGCTATAATATCTTTAATTAAAAATAAAGCAGCCCAACCTAGTACCAAATTGCAAACAACACTTATTACTTGATATTTGTCTACATCAATCGAATTAAAGACAACTGCTATTATAGTAACAAGCCACACTATTAAAAACATTATTAAACCTTTTAAACCACCAATCATTGAAAGACACAACGGAGTATAAGTTCCTGCTACCATTAACATAACATTACAATGATCAATAACCCTTAAAACTTTTTTACCAAGTAATTTTGGACTTAAAGCATGATAAATACATGAAATTGTATAAAGTAAAAACATAATAACGCAATAAATTACTCCAGTTGTAACTCCAACTGCACTATGAGCTCTTAAAATAACAAAAACTAAAGCCACTATACTTAACGCTGCTCCAATTCCATGACTAATTGAATTAATTAATTCTTCTGCTAAACTATATTTAGGAATACTTACTTTACTCATGATACCACTCCTCGCTAACAAATTATAACACCACTTATTAAAATATTTTATTAAACATTATTAAAAATTATTAAAAAAAGAAATACTATTTTTAATCAAATCCAATTTTGAGCACTAAAAAAGATTTTAATATAAAATAACACCTAATAAATTTGTATAAAAACAATATTACATTTTTGCAAAAATATAAAAAAATTATAAAAAAATGATATTATTTTACAATACAAAAATAATAAAACTTAAAAATTCAAAAAAAACCTTAATTTTTTTTCTAATTAATATTTTCTTTTCAAACATAATCATCATTCAATATTAATAAATTCTTTAAAAAAAATAAGAAAAGAAAAACATCTAATATTTTCAGAAAAATTACTCATAATATTATAAATATTTTTTCAAAATAAAAAGTCAACTATTATTAGCTGACACAATAATTAATGTTACTTACATAATTAATTTCACATCTTATTTTAATTTTTTTATTGTACAAATAAAAATCAAGTAATAATACTTATAAAAACATACTACAACTCTAAATAATAATCAGAATACCTATAAGTATATGATCCTTTTTCTTCCTCTTTAGCATCACAAATAACAGAAATTTTTAAATATTTTATCTCACTTAAATCAATAGCAGTAGTTGAATTTTTTTCATTATTATCATCATAATATTCAAAATTTATATATCCAGTTTTAGTTTTTCCACTACCAATACTATCATATGCAAAGTAATCCGAACCCTGAGATATTGTTTGCATAATATACTTTGTTTTTTTTGAGCTATCTGTTAAAGACATACTAATTGCTAAAACATCTAAATCGTCAGAATCTAAATTACTAATAGACAACCCTAATCTAACATAATTTCCTCCAAATAAATCACTATCATTTGCTGTAATCTTTTCAAGAGGAGATATTACTTTAATATTACATTTAGCAATTATTTCATTTATTTTTATTACTTCTCCAGAAGATGCAGTGTATCCATTATCCATTGAAATATTCTTTTTTTTAAATTTAGGTAACAATAAACCCAAAAAAACTATTATTCCTAAAACTATAATAATTATCTTTTTATTTTTTTTAAAAAAAGAGTTATTATTCGAACTAGATACATTATTAAATTTAAATTGTTGAATTTGATTGTTTTGTGGTTGGCTAAGATTCGTGTTTCCAAATGAATTACTATTCATCATATTATTATAATTATTATAATCACCAGTTTGATTCATCATTAAAGTTTGATTATTTTTTTGAAATTGAGTGCCAACAGAATTATTTAATTCATCTTGATTAAACGATGCTCCAGCCACATCATTAAAATAATCATTTGAGTTATTACTTTGATTTGATTGATTATTAAAAAACTTATTCACATACTCACCTTCTATCAATAACAAATATTATTTGTCATCACTATCATTTTTTGAATTAATCTCATTAACTTGATTTCTATTACTATTAACAACTTTAGAAATAGTTATCAAATCATGACAAAAAATAACAACACTTATCACAATTACAATTATTGAAATAGCGAGACCAGCAACATTGTATCCTTTTTCTTTCTTTAATCTTACTATTGCAATTATTAAAGCAACTAAAGCAATTACTGCACTAACTTCATAGCTTAAAAATAACACTAAAATACTTACCATAGATAATATAAATGAAACCATTATATTCCTCCTCTCCCATTAAAATACAAATATAAGTTAGTTAACATATCTGTTTATTCAAGCACAAACATATAAACTCTTTACCCCATATTATATTTTAAGTTTATCAAATTATAGATAATTGTCAATTTAATTTAAAATTGCTTTACAAATAAAAAAAGATAATAATGTGACAAACAACCAATCAAAAAAATGCATCTATAAAAAAAGAAATACTATTCAAGTATTCCTTTAATTCTTCTAACGCCAGCCGAACTTGCTTCTTCCTTTTTTATTTTAAAATGTCCTAGTTCACTAGTCTTCTTAACATGTGGACCACCACACAATTCCTTAGAAACAATACCATATTTATCATTACCTATTTCATATACTGTAACAATATCTGGATATTTTTCAATAAACATACATTCAGCTCCTGAATCAATTGCTTCTTGTTTTGGCATTTCTTTAACTGTTACATCTAAATCAGCTGTAATCCATTCATTTACTAAATCTTCAACTTTTTTCTTTTCTTCATCACTTAATTTATGATCACAACTAAAATCAAAACGCATTCTCTCATCAGTTATATTAGAACCTTTTTGATGAACATCATTACTAACAACAACCTTTAAAGCTGCATTTAATAAATGTGTACAGGTGTGATATCTTGTTTCAATTTCACTATTTCCAGCTAAACCACCTTTAAACTTACCAGCTGAGGCAGTACGGGATAATTCTTGATGAGCCTTAAATTTTTCTTTAAATCCTTCTTCATCAACCTTAAGACCTCTTTCGTTAGCTAATTCAATCGTTAACTCAATTGGAAAACCATAAGTATCAAATAGATGGAAAGCTAATTCTCCACTAATTTCAGTATTTTTATCAACTACTTTAGCAAATTCACGCAATCCTTTTTCTAAAGTTTTACTAAATCTTTCTTTTTCATTACGTAAAACATCTAAAACTACTTGTCTATTTTCTTTTAGTTCAACATAATAATTTTCATACTTATCTAAAATTAATGAAGCAATTTGTTCATCCCAATCACTACTTATCTCAATATTTAAAGACTTAGCATGACGAATTGCTCTTCTAATTAAACGACGTAAAATATAGCCTTGATCAGTATTACTTGGTTTAATACCAGCTGGATCAGCGGCAATAAATACTGCTGTTCTTAAATGATCTGCAATAATACGCATACTCTTTTCATTACCCTCGTAAGGCATTTTAGATATCTCACTAATTAAATCAATAACATCCTTCCAAATACTTGATAAATAATTATCATTCACACCTTCTAAAATAGCTGTTGTTCTTTCAACGCCCATCCCAGTATCAACGTTTTTCTTAGGCAATTCTGTAATATGACCATCTAGATCTTTATTAAATTGCATAAAAACATTATTCCAAATTTCAACCCATCTATTATCCTCTGGATCAAAAGAAGTTGGTATTTCATCTTCACTTCTAAAATAGAAAATTTCTGTATCTGGTCCACAAGGTCCAGCTTCGCCAGCAATCCAAAAATTATCATCAACAGTTCTAGCAATACGTTCTTCTTTAATTCCCAAACTTAACCATTTATCATGACTTACTTGATCAAAAGGAATTAAATCATTTCCGGCAAAAACAGTTACTGCTAAACGTTCTACTGGTATTTTCAAAACATCTGTTAAAAATTCAAAACTCCATGAAATACTTTCTTCTTTAAAATAATCTCCTAAACTCCAATTACCTAACATTTCAAAGAAAGTGTGATGAGTTACATCCCCAACTTCCTCTAAATCATTCGTTCTAACACATTTTTGATAATCACATAATCTTGTCCCATAAGGATGAGCCTGGCCCATCAAGTAAGGAATTAATGGTTGCATTCCTGCTGTGTTAAACAAAACTGATGGATCATTTTCTGGTACTACAGGAGCACTAGGAATTTGTTTATGTCCTTTACTTACAAAAAAATTAATATATAAATCTTTTAAATTCATTTTAAATTCTCCTTTTCAATTATTTTTAATACTTCTTTTTTTAAATTTTCATCATAATTATTATTTATAACATAATCAAAAAATTTATAATTATCTAAATCTTTCTCTGTTTGATGTTCTTGTTCTTTCTTAGTTAACTTTCGTCTGCCATTGGATTGACAATTAACTCGAATCGTTATCACATCATCAGTACAATTTTTTTTTAAATAATTAATTTCTTCTTCTAATCTTACATCACTAATAACAACACAATTATAATATTCTTTATAAATTATTATATCTTCTAACATTCTTTTTACTAAAATATCTTTATCTATCGCTCGAAATTTATCTCCCATTGTTTGTAAAAAAGTTCGTGGTTTATCATCTTCACTACCATTCCAAGAAGTCATCTCTCTAGCCATTAGTTTTATATACTTTGAAAAGCCAGTAATAATTGTCTTATCTACATTATCCCTTATATATGATGCCACTTGATTTTTCCCACAACCGGCATGACCAGATATTAATATTACTTTCATAAATCATCTCCTAAAAAAAAGAATGATACTTAAGGAGTGCTTAAAGCACGGTACCATCCTTTATTTAACTTAATCATGATAACGGAACTTATCCGTTTAATCTCCGAAATCTGCTCTTATCTTTAATCAATTACTAATTTCCACCACCCATTAGCTCTCTTCAAATATCATAAAGTTTCTTTACTTCATCAACGATTAATAAAAATTTAATAAATAAATTATAACTTCTTTTTTCTTGTTTGTAAAGCTTATTTTTTCCTAATATTTAATGAACTAGCCTTCATAATATGATATAATCAAAAAAATAGATTGGTGGTAAAAATGAATAATACATATCTTGAAATTGATAACGTAACTAAAAAATACGGATCCAAAATAGCCTTAGATAATATTTCAATTAAAATTAATAAAGGACATATTGTAGGTCTTCTAGGTCCTAATGGTAGTGGTAAAACAACACTCATAAAAACAATAATGGCTATTATTAAACAACAGTCTGGTACCATAAAAATCCTCGGTAATGATGTTTGCTATGATACTAGAAAATATCTTTCCTTTATGCCTGATAGAGAATTTTTATATGATACAATGAATGTCGAAGATGCTATAAAGTATTATTGTGATTTATTTATCGACTTTGATACCAATAAAGCAAATGAATTATGTCAAAAGCTTGATATTACTAAAGATCTAAAAATAAAAGAATTATCAAAAGGAAATCGTGAAAAAGTATCTTTAATTCTTACCTTAGCTCGTCAAGTTCCTATTTATTTACTAGACGAACCTTTGGGAAGTCTTGATCCCTTAGTAAAAACACAAATGCTACAAATAATCAAAGAAGAAGCTAATGAAAATAAACTCTTCATCATTTCAACACATCTTGTTAAAGATACAGAAGAAATTCTTGACGAAATTATTTTTCTAAAAGATGGTCAAATAATATTTAATGATTCAGTTGAAAGCATCAAGGCAAATAATCAAACAATCGAACAAAAATACTTGGAGGTGTTTTTAAATGCTTAATTATATCAAATGGGAACTAATAGATTACATAAAAAGAAATTATATACTTTATTTAAGTTTTATTATTGTATACACTCTTGCTTATATTGTTTTATTTACTAATACAACACTATTCTCAGAAACACTTAAAAACATAATTATTATTGCCTTTATAATTTTACTAATTTTTAACGTCTTCTGTTGTTTTTTCAAAGGAACAGAACGAACTCTAAATTCTTTCAAAAATAAAACATTTCTCTTAGAAAGTATGATTCCCCTATCATCTTTAAAAATAACTATAGCTAAATACCTAATTTCCATTATTATTAACTTTTCATTTATCCCTCTATTACTTTTTGGTTTAATTTGCTTAATGGGAAACGTTGGTATAAAAGAATTATTTTCATTAATGAAATTTCTTCTCTTAATTGATACTGACTTATATATTTTTAAATTAATATTCCTTGTTTTTTGTTATTCTCTAACATTTACAGCTATTTCAACAATGTGTTTCGTTGGTCTAAAATGTTTATTTCCTAATAAACTTAACCCTCGCTTCGGTACTTATATGATAACTTACATTATTTTAAGTATATATAATAATTTCATTCTATTAATTTGTCCAAACAATTCTGTCTTGTTATTATCAATTTTATTACTTTTAATATCTATTATCAGTTTATATATAACCGTTTTCTTAATAACTGACAAATTAGAAATATATAGTTAAAAAGCTTATATCAGATTCGATATAAGCTTTTTATTATCTAATACTCAAATTTTTAGTATTTTTACTTAACTTAGCAAGATTTGTAGTATCTAAAATATACGTTAAAATACCAAAATAATCTTGATTATCTAATAAATAATTTTCTTTAAATTCTTGAACAGAAATCTCATCAGCATTATACATAGCTAATATTTCTATTAAAAAATCAAATCTTTCCTTAGACAAATCAAAATACTTGACAAAGTTTGATAAAACATACTTACTCAAAGTCATTTTTTCTGACTCAGGCATGATATCCCCCTTTTCTAGATGGAACTCAATTTTACTAATTTTAATAACATTTGTCAATATCATTTATTACATTTATCTAAAGCTTTTTTCATATACACAAATAAAACTTTCATCATTGCTACGCAAGGTGTTGCTAAAATCATTCCCATAACTCCAAACAAATTACCAAATATTAATAAACCACTAATAATTAAAACAGGACTTATTTCAATTCTTTTACTCATTACTAATGGTTGTAATACATAATTTTCAATTAGTTGAACTAAAATGCAAGCTCCTAACGTGAATAAACCTAATACTTTATCTTCTGTAAATCCTACTAAAACTGCTAACGCTCCCCCAATATATGGTCCAATATAAGGAATTAAATCTGTGAGACCACAAAACATTCCAAGCAAAAGAGGTGCCTCTAACTTTAATATCATAAAACAAATTGTATCACCTACAAAAACTAAAAAAGCCACTAACAAAGTTCCATTAACACACTTTCTTACACAAGTTCCTACATCTTGAAAAACATTAATTAACACACACTTTTTCTTTTTAGGAATATTACTATAAATAAACTCAATAACCTTATTATATTCCATTGATAAATAAAGTCCCAAAACCAAACCTATTCCTAATACTCCTCCTATTTTTATCAACTTTTGTGCCATCTTTAATATATATATAGGAACATTATTTACCAAAGTATTACTAAAATCAATAAAACCTTTTTCTAAGCCATACTTTTGTAAACGTAAAACAATATTATTACTTACATCAGGTATAATAACTACTATTTCTTGTATTTCTTTATATAAAGTAGGAATAAGTAAATAAATAAACAGACCTACTATAAATAATACTAATAAAAAGAATATAACACATACCAAATTTCTATTATATTTTTGATCTAGTCTATTTATTATAGGATTAATCAACCATGCATAAACAAACCCAATCAAAAGAGGTAATAATACTTTAAATAAAGAAATTATGAAATCTATTACTCCTAGATACTTGACTATTATTATAAATAATATAACACATAGTAAAAACAAAGCTAATTCTTTTAATTTTTTATAATTATTCATCCTATCACCTAATAAAAGGACCTAAATCCTAGGTCCTACATATCATCTATGATGCATTTAATACTTTGACAACAGATTTTATCTTTAATCATGTATGCCATGTATCCCATCATTCCACTAAGTACCATTCCTGATACAATTAGTGATACATCTTTAACTTTTTTCATATCTATTTTCATTTTCATAACACCTCTAATAGTATTATGAACAAATTACTATATATTATTCATTAATTGTTGCTTTAAATTGGTTTTACGATTATTAGAATAATCATTATTAGTTGCCATTACAAAACTTTGCTCTTCTCCAATAATTACCAAACTTTTCTTTGCACGAGAAACCCCGGTATATATAAGTTTATTATAAAGCATCTTATAATATGACTTCGAAATAGGCATTATAACGTGAGCAAATTCTGAGCCCTGACTCTTATGAACTGTAATCGCATAAGCATGCTTAATATTTATTAAGTCTTCCCTTTGATAAATAACTTCATTACCTAAGAAATCTATAGTCAATAACTCTTTCTTCTTAGGTTGCGTAATTGTATTTATCTTTTTAATATACCCAATATCACCATTAAAAACGTTATTATCAGGATCATTTACCAATTGCAAAACTTTATCATTTTCACGATATATAACATCTCCAAACTTTACTTCTTTTTTGCCTTTTTCTTTTGGATTAAAAATATCTTGCAATAAAACATTTAAATTATCTATTCCATTTTCTCCTTTATACATTGGTGCCAAAATTTGGATATCTTCTTCTGTTAAACCTTTTTCTTTACTCATCATACATATTTTTCTAATCATTTCTTTAATACCTAAACCTTGAGCATCTAAAAAATTATAATCATCTTTTTGTTTCATAAAATCAAGACTCAAGTTATGTTCTCTTATTTCCTTAGCCAAAACTGGAATATAAGAATTGTCACTTTGACGATAAATTTTTTCTAATGGACTATGAACAAACATTTCACTAGCAATTAAGTCATTCAAAACCATTCCCGGTCCTACAGAAGGAAGTTGGTTGGAATCACCTACTAAGACCAACTTAATATTATGTTTAACTCCTTTTAATAAAGAGTCAAATAAGAAAGTATCTATCATACTTGTTTCATCAACAATTACTAATTTATGACCATTCTTATTATATTCATTAATTTGAAATTCATTTTTTTCTTTATTCCATTTTAAATAACGATGGATCGTCATAGCTGGCAACCCTGTTGAATCACTCATCTTCTTAGCAGCACGACCAGTTGGAGCAAGTAGAGCAATATTATTAGTAATTTCTTTATTACTTAATTTATTTAACTTAATATATAATTTAACAATTGCATTAATAATTGTTGTCTTCCCAGTTCCTGGTCCACCGGTAATAATCGTAATTCTATTTTCCAAAGCATTCTTAATTGCCTTTTTTTGATCAACATTATATTTTACATCACTACTAGCTTGTAAATCTGCAATCAAATCATCAAAATTAGCTATTTCTTCCGTACTCATTCTTTCTATCAAATGTAAGTTTTGCGCAATTTCTTTCTCGTAATAATAAAATTCTGTCAAATAATACTTTTCATCCTCAATAATTATATCATTACCTATACTTAACTCTTCTAAATAAATATCTAATTCATCTATGTCAATAAATATTTTAAATTCATTTCTTATAACATTATAAATTTCTTCCTTATAAAAATAAGTATCTCCATTTTTCATACCTAATCTTTTAAAAGTTTCAATGATACAAGCTTTAATTCGTTCTGGCTCCATTGCACCTTTAATGGTAAGAAATATTTTATCAAGTTTCATAAAATCTATTAAATCTATTAAACAATATATATTAGTATTTACCACATCTAATGAATTATCTCCATATTTATTTAAAATAGCCAAAGCTTCATTAATTGTAAATCCTAATCTTTTCAATTCAATAATTATTTCATCCGTACTTTGATATTTGATTATTGAATTATATATTCTTTTAGCTTTTACTTCATTAATTCCAGTTACTTTAAATAAATTAGTATAATCTTCTTTTATAAGATTAATTGCGTCATCACCTAAAGTATCAACAATTTGTGTAGCGGTCTTCTCCCCACATCCCTTAATTAAAGAACTAGATAAAAAAGCAATTACTGCATCTTTTCCTTTAGGTTCCTCTCGTTCATAACCAGTAACTTGATATTGATAACCATATTTTTCATTAAAAACATAATTTCCATTTAATTTATAATAATCTTCACTATTAATTGTTGCAAAGTAACCTGTAAAAGTAATTGTCTTATTAACAAAATCTTTCATTTCTTCATCATTGGTTTCTTTTATCCTAAAAAGACCTACTTTATAACCATTGTCACTTTCAAAAATTAGTTGTTTAAACTTTCCTCTAATGTAATCCATTACCTTCACCTACTAAAAAATTATGACACTCAAATATAATAATATCACATACATATGTTCATGTCTAAGAAAAAATAGTTACTTTAATAAAAAAAGAAGTATTAAACTCCTTTTGATATATCATTCTGTTCTAAGCTCTCCCCATGATTAAATGGAATATAAAATGAACCATTAACTATAACAACATCATTTGGTATTTCATTATCTTGATAATTAGCAATTGTATCAGGAACATAAATCGTTCCATCTTGAATTATAGCTGTTGCTAAAGGCGAAGCACCAAATGAATAACTACTTCCATAAAAATCTGTTATTGCGTTTTGATATGTAACTAACTCATTTTGATATTGTTCTAAAGATGCATTAATATGTTCTTGATCCATTCCTATTTCTTGATAATCTAAGTAATCATAATAAGCTGCATAAGCAGGCATTGCATAATATTCATAAAGTCGATTATAAAGTTCTTGAATTTGCGGATAAGAAGAATTTTTTGAACACTCAGACGCTTTAGCCAGTGAATAATCAAGATACTCTTGAGAAATTAAAACATCTGCACTAGTTAAAGTATTAACCTTAGTTGCTACTTCTGGCATTTGTGCTTCAATGGTTGATCTTGAATCTTTTGATTTTTTGCCTATCTCAACTCCACCCAACAAATTAGTTCCAGCAATCGTTACAGCTGCTAAAGATGCTGCTAATTTTATTATTTTCTTACGACGTTCTAATTTATAACGTTTTTTTCTATTTTCTTGTTTGCGTCTTCTAATTACTGCTTCCTTTTGTGCCAATAATTCATCAGATGCTCCTACTCTTTCATGAAAAATATATTTTCCATCTGGCTTACTTATTAAATTTCCTAACCAAATATCATATTTTCCATCATAAACTTTAAAACCAGTTGTTCCAACCTTTCTTATTCTATAACCATTTTTATTATTCGACAAATTAAGATCTTGTAAAGCATCTCCAGCCACATACAATGTTCTTTCCATATTATCACCTACATTATTCTAACATTTTGAAAACTATATCCTAGCTTTTTTCTTTTTACTTCAAAACTAACTTTTTTAAATCTCTTATTTAAAAAAGTTGGACTAAAAGAATGATACACACCAATCGGCGTTGAGCCATTTAAAATAATTTGAAAATCATAAGAGTTAGTCAAATCTATCATAGTATCACCTACTATAAAGTATACAATAAAAAAAGTATTATTTCAAATACTTTCCATTAACACAATCGACTAATGCTTCTTCAATTAAAACATTATATATTTTATTCTTTTCTAATCTTTCCTTAATAATTACTTTCAAGAAATTTTCAGTATGACCGATTGAATAGTCATTAAAAACTTCTTCTATTAAAACTTCAACTGCTTTGCCTACAAATTGCTCATTAAATTTCTTTTGCAATCCTTCATCAATTTTTATTAATCTTCTCGCACGATCTTTTCTAATATTTCCAGGAACTTTATTAGGCATTGTATAAGCTACTGTTCCTTTACGTTCTGAATATGGAAAAACATGAATTTTGCTAAATCCAACTTCTTGACAAAAAGCTACAGTTTCTAAAAAGTCCTCTTCATCCTCCCCAGGAAAGCCAACAATTACATCTGTTGTCAAATTAATATCAGGACGTACTTTTTTTATTTTCTGCACTTTTTGTAAATATTCATCTTTCTTATATTTTCTATTCATCAATTTCAACACTTTATCACAGCCAGTTTGCAATGAAACATGTAAATGACCACACACTTTTTTATTCTTAGCTAATTCTTCAATAAAACGATCATCTATTTCTGTTATTTCAATACTTGAAACTCTGATTCTTTCCAATTTTTCTAATTTTGATATCTTCTGAATCAAATCTACCAAATCATATTGTCCTGTTTCTTTGCCATAAGCTCCTGTATTAATACCTGTAAAAACTATTTCTCTATGACCAGCTTCTACTAATTCCTTAATTTCTTTATAAGCTGTATTAATCTCTTTACTTCTAACTCCCCCACGAACATAAGGAATTATACAATAAGAACAAAAATTATTACAACCATCCTGAATTTTTACAAAAGCTCTTGTTAAATCATTAAATTTAGCAACTTGCATATTTTCAAAATTACTTTGCCTTCCATCATAAAATTCACAATAAGTTTCCTTATTATCAATAAAATCTTTAACGTATGTGACTAACTTTGATTTATTATTATTACCAATCAAAATATCGATTCCCAAATCATCAAATTCATGACGATGATTTTCTGCTGAACAACCACAAACTACTAAAATGCAATCTTTATTATCTCTTTTAATTCCTCGAATTGTTTTTAAACATTTATTATCTGCCGTATTAGTTACACTACACGTATTAACAATAACAATATCACTATTTTTTGTATCATCTTCATAAATAAAATCATTTTTCAAAAATTGTTCTTTAATATATTCTGATTCATAAGCATTAACCTTACAACCAAAAGTAATAATATTAAATTTCATAATAACCACCAATTGGTATTATAACACGTCTTCATTAAACAAGTAAATTCAAGACCAAATAAAAACTTTTATAAATCAATATAAAAGTTTAAATTCGCTTTAGAATAACCAAAATAAAAATAATAATAAAAACTATCGCAATATATTTACTTACTTTACTCATATATAAAGTTTTATATTTATCAAAAGATAGTTCTTTATCCTCATCTAAAACTTTAACAAATTTCAAACCAATTGCAGATATTTTACTAATGTCTTCATCACTTTTTATTATAAAACCTGTTGAATTATCATATTCACAGAATTCAATATTTTTAGGTAATTTCAATAGAAATAATACTAATATTATATCAGCAATACTACTACTCATATTCATAATTGACAAAATAACCAAATATGAGTTATTAAAAATCATTCCTAAAATACTGGTTAAAACCCCAATTAATAGAAATGGCGATATTGCTGAAATTAAAATATTTTTTTTGCTAATATATTCTTTACATAAACAATATAAAATACCTTTTTCTAATGCTACTCCAAAAGATAAATTTTCTTTCTTAGCTCCATTAACCAAATACATAATCCCATGAATAAGTTCGTGTAAAAAGACCCATAAAAACATCAAAATAACTAAGAAAATAAATTCAAAATCTCCTGTTTTTTGATCTGAAGCTACTAAAATACTCTTAAAAATGGTCCATTTATCAAAAAAACCAATTGCCAATATTAATAAAATTAAAATTATGATTGAAAGAAAACTCAAAAAACCCATATCATATTCAAATAAATAATATTTTTTTTGCTTCTTTTTATTTGCCATTTTCATCACCATTAATTTAATAAAGATTGCAATTGCTTTAAAGCCTTTAAAAAGTCTTCTTCATGTTCATAACTAACTAATTCAACTTTACTATTAAGCTCTTTTTTTATTGGATCAAGCTCAATTTTTCCCGTATTATCTAAATCTACTTTTTTAACTAAAACATCATCTATATTCTTTTCTTCTGAATAATTAATACTTACTTTTTTACTAGCTTCTAATAATTCATCATAACTTATAATAGCTTTTTCTTCCTGCTCTGCTTCGTATGAAGTAAAATCTATCGTCTTTTCATTTTGTTTGTTTTCTAAATCTTTAGTAATATTTTGTAAATCAACCATTTCTTGATTAGTTTCATCTTTATTTACCATTTCATCTTTTTCTTTAAAAACTTCTTCAACTTTTGTTGTAACTGCATCACTTAATTGTTCCTTATCTTCCTCTATATTATTTTTTTTATTTAACTCATTTATTAACTGTTTATTTTGCATATATAAAGTATACACTATTAGCATAGATATAATCATTAAAACTACTATTATAGCAAATATTATATAGTCAAAATTACCAGTGTTTGCCACATCAAGAATCATATCCATCACCTTCACCTCTATAATATCATTATTACTTTTTAAGTTAAAGACTTCTCATAAAAACTTAATTAAGAATTTACTCAATTTTACATCTAAGAAACTAAAACATAAGGATTATTTTTAGTTCCTTCTCCTTTAACATGCGAAGCAACACTTAAATTTAAAACTGGACGTACTCCTAAACTAGTATTAACTAAATTACGAGCTTTTAAACCACCATCTTTTGTAATATTTATCATATAAAAATTATTAGCATTATCCATGCCACTTGAACTTGTTGTCCACGAATCACCTAAAATCGTTGGATTGTACAAATAAAATTTTTTATTTTCACTATCTTTAATAGCTCCCGCAAAAACAAATTCATCAGCACTTAACAAGCCAACTTTTAACTTGCTCACTTGACCATTACATTTTAATGATGGATTAGCATTTACAAAAATTCTTTGATAAACATTCGAATTTTTCATATCTCCATTATAATTAATAAAATTATTGTCAGAGCAGAAATCACCTTCTACAAAGTAATCTTTATATAAAGAAAGATTACTATCTACCCAATTATTTAAATTTTGATAAACTAAACTATTATTAAATAATACTGTATCTGCCACATTTATATTTTCACTATTAAAAGGTGTTTGTAAAGAGATACTTTGGTCTAACACAATTCGCACTGTTCCATCACCATTTATACGAACAATTCTAAATAAATAATCACCAATTTGTAAATAATTATTTTCTACTTTACCCCTGAAATAATAAGTTGTACCAAGTTCATCTTCATCACGCACTAAACCTTCATGTGAAACTGCCAAATCAACTCCTGGTGTTGTATGTTTTAAAGATAAAACATTACTATCCAAAATCGTATCTGCAAAAGTTTCTTCACTGATTGATTCATTAACAACTAATATTTTAGCTTTAATACTTTTTTTATTTTTATCATTATTTATTTTTAGCACAAAACGCTCCGTTACTGAAGCTTCTATATTATTTAACTTAATTAATAAATTACGACCATTTTTTAAAGTATTATTATAAATCGTATCACCATTTTCTCTTTCTAATACAACATTAACCTTATCCAAATCTTCCTCTACTTCATCTAAATAGATTGAATAATAAAGCTTACTAACTCCTGTATTGGTTATTGAAAATATATATTTATACTCATCATTCTTTGGTTTTACAACATTAATTTCATTTCCATCTAAATAATTTATTGCTAAATCACCAGCATTTAAAACTACCGCCTCTACTTCTTCAGGAACTTCTTTTTTCAAGAATAATACATAAAAAGCCATTCCAACTACAATAACTGAAATAATCAAAAAAACAATAACTAACTTTTCTTTACTCTTAGCACCTCTTAACTCACCCATAAAAGTCACCTTTTTCTAAAAATAGTATAGCAAGAAGTAGTTTAAAATACAAGATAACACCATTATTATAAATTTTTAAAACATACAAAAAGGTGAAACTTTTCACCTTTTATAAATACTTTTTAAATGTTCTAAATTGACTATCATTTTCTAAGTCTGTTTCCGCTAAATCTTTAAATAATTCTTTTTGTTTACGATCTAGCTTTGATGGAATAACAACATTTAAAACAACATACATATCGCCTTTTTTACTACTTGTAGGATCCTTAATACCTTTACCTTTCAAACGTAGTTGATCACCTGGTTGACTACCAGCATCAATATCTAGAATAACACTACCTGTTAGAGTTGGTACTTCCTTTTTACAGCCCAAAACTGCTTCAGTAATAGTTATTGGTACATCAACATATACATCATTATTTTTTCTTTCAAATAATGAATGATCAGCTACTTTAAATTCAATATAAATATCTCCATTTGGCCCACCATTATATCCAGCAGAACCTTTACCACTAATTCTTAATTGATGACCATTATCAACGCCTTCAGGAACAGTAATTTCTATTTCTTTATTTTTTAAAATATGTCCTTTTCCATTACACTTCTTACAAGTATTTTTGTATGTTTTACCACGACCATTACAATCTGGACAAGTACTTTCCGTTTGGAATACCCCAAACATGCTTCTTTGTTGTGTTACAACACGACCACGTCCACCACAAGTATGGCAAGTTTCTTCGCCTGTACCACCGGCACCATCACATGCTTCACACTTAGTATCAAGATCTAGATTTATTGTTTTTTTACAACCAAAAACTGCTTCTTCAAAAGTTAACTTAACCTTAACAAGTGAATCTTCGCCTTTAGTTGGACGATTACGGCTAGTACGTCGTGATGAACCACCACCAAACATACCACCACCAAACAAATCATCAAAAATACTTGATAAATCAATATCATCAGCTGAGAATCCAGAGAAACCACCACCAAATCCTCCTTGACTAGCTCCTTGTGTATACGCTTCATGTCCAAATTGATCATACTGACGTCTCTTATCTTTATCACTCAAAACAGCATATGCTTCGCCTATTTCTTTAAACTTAGCCTCCGCCTCTTTCGAAGGATTAATATCAGGATGATACTTTTTTGCTAATTTTCTAAATGCACTCTTAATCTCAGCATCCGTTGCATCTTTCGATACCCCAAGAACCTCATAATAATCTCTACTAGCCATTATTATACCTCCTTATCGAAATAAATTTTTCTATATTCATCTACTAACTCTTCAAAATATTCAATAGCTTTTTTATAAACATTTTCATCATCTAAAGATATTCCTAAAATTGCAAACGCTTCTGCTGGCCACTTATCGCCACCACATTTCATAAATTCAATATACTTATCTAAAGCATCCTTTGAGCCAGCTAAAATATTACTTGCTACATTAGTAGCTACACTTATACAAATTGCATAACTATAAAGATAAAAATGCATATAATAGTGACTTCTTAAAACCCAAGAACATTTTGAATATTTATCTGTTTTCACACTATTTCCATAGTATTTTTTCAAAGATTTTTCTGTCAAAGCATCCATATAATCTTTCGTTAAAGAATTACCTGCATGAACATATTCATACATGTCTTGTTCCATTTTTCCTTCTCTAACAGAACCGAACAAGTTAGAAACAATAACACCCATTATATTATAAAGGCCTTGTAATTTTTCTTCCTTCGTTTTCGCATTTTTAACAACATAATGCGAAAGCAAACATTCATTAGTTAAAGAACAAACCTCTGAAACTAAACTAGATTGTTCATGATATTGCATTGGATTATTTTCACTAATAAATTGATGATGAACATTATGCCCACTTTCATGAGCAATAGTTGAAATACCATCTAAATCACCATTAAAACTCATTAAAATTCTCGAAGGTCTATTAATAGTTGCAAAAGAATATCCTCCACTACATTTACCTTTATATTGACAATAATCAATGTAACGATTCTTAATAATTTTTTCATACTTAGCACTATATTCTTCACCAAGAGGTTTCAATGCTTGACGAACCATATCTTGTGCTTCTGAAATACTATATTCGCGATTACTTTGTGTAATATCTAAGCTCAAATCATATGAATGAAGAACATCTAATCCTAAAATATCCTTTTTCAAAGAATAATATTTTTGTAAAGCATCTAAATTGTCTTCTGTTGTTTTAACAAGTGTTTTATATACCTTATCATCTAAGTTAAGTGAATTAAGCTTTTCATCCCAAGAATCTTTATAATGTCTAATCTTTGCAACAGAATCATTCATTGCAATATAACTACCAAGTAAAGAAGCAGAAGTATCCTCATATTGATCTATTTTTTTATAAAAACTATTATAAACTTTTTTTCTTATTTCTCGATTTTTATTTTTTAATAAACGACGTAAATTATTGGTTGCAATTGTTTCAACTGTTCCATCATCTAACTTAATTTTACCATAATCATTTAAAGAATTTAATAAAGTTGAAGATATTTGTTCATATTTATTCATTGAACCAGTTAATTCAGCAATAATTTTTTCTTCATTTTCTGTTAAAACATGTTCCTTTTGACGATAAGTTCTATCTAAATCAGCTTTAAATTCAAGTAATTTAGGTTCATCACAAAATAGTTTATCATATTCTTCCTTACTTAATTTTAGTAGTTCAGGAGCAAAGAAACTTGTATTTTTTTCATACAAAGAATTTAAAAGAAGTGCTTTATTCAATCTATCTTGACTTTCAGAATTACCAAGTTCTTGATCGTTGACTAAATACGAATAAACATACAAATCTTCCCATAAAGCAAGTGCTTCTACACTTTTCTTTAAAAATTCATAAACCTCATGGGCATCTTTAATACAATCATTATAATTAACTAAAGCTTCTATTTTATTTTTTGTTTCTTCTAAACTCTTATTAAATTCATCATCATTCTTAAAAAAATCTGTCAAATCCCATTTATATTCTTCAGGTACATCTTTTCTACTATTATATTTTTGCATAAATCCTCCAATATTGGTGAAAAGTTCTAGTCACCTAGAACTTTTTCATCATCAAATACTATTTTTCTTCGTAACTAGCTTCTTGAACATTATCATGTTTGTCATTATCATCACTAGATTCAGTTTCTTGATTTGTTTGATTAGCCTTAGCTGCTTCTTCATAAACTTTTGTTGCTAATGACATTGTCTTTTCTTGTAATTCATCTTTTACTTTTTTAATTTCATCAATATCATTACCATTTAAAGCTTCTCTTAATTCTTTAACTTTATCCATAGCTGCTTCTTTATCTTTAGCATCAACTTTATCGCCTAAATCTTTAATAGCTTTTTCAGTTTGGAAAATTAATGAATCAGCATCATTACGTACATCAGCTTCTTCTTTACGTTTTTCATCTTGTTCTTTATTTTGTTCGGCTTCTTTCATCATCTTATCAATTTCTTCATCAGTCAAATTAGTATTTGAAGTAATCGTAATACTTTGTTCTTTTCCTGTGCCTAAATCTTTTGCAGAAACATTAACTATACCATTAGCATCAATATCAAATTTAACTTCAATTTGAGGAACTCCTCTAGGTGCTGGAGGAATATTTCCAAGTTGGAATCTTCCTAAAGTCTTATTGTCTTGAACCATTGGTCTTTCACCTTGTAAAATATGAATATCTACAGCTGGTTGATTATCAGCAGCAGTTGAGAATACTTGACTCTTACTTGCTGGAATAGTTGTATTTCTAGGAATTAAAACTGTCATAACATTACCTAACGTTTCAATACCTAATGATAATGGAGTTACATCAAGTAATACTAAATCACTAACTTCACCAGTTAATACTCCACCTTGAATAGCAGCACCAATAGCAACACATTCATCAGGATTTACACCTTTACTAGGTTCTTGTCCAAGTTCTTTCTTAACTAATTCTTGAATATATGGAATACGAGTTGAACCACCAACTAATAATACTTTATCAATATCACTTGGTTTTAATTTAGCATCTTTTAAAGCTTTTCTAACTGGCTCTAAAGTACTTTCAAATAAATCCATATTAATTTCTTCAAATTTAGCTCTTGTTAAAGTAACATCTAAGTTTAAAGGTCCATTAGCATTTTGAGCAATAAATGGAATAGTAATTTGTGTAGAAGTCATACCTGATAAGTCTTTCTTAGCTTTTTCAGCAGCATCTTTAACACGTTGCATTGCCATCTTATCATCACGTAAATCTACTTTATTTTCTTTTTCGAATTCATCAACTAAGTAATCAATAATTCTTTGGTCAAAATCATCGCCACCTAATTTATTATTACCAGCAGTTGATTTAACTTCAAATACACCATCACCTAAATCTAGAATAGAAACATCAAATGTTCCACCACCTAAGTCATATACTAAAACAGTATGAGCATTTTCTTGTTTATCAATACCATAAGCTAACGCTGCAGCTGTTGGTTCATTTATAATACGTTTAACATCTAAGCCAGCAATTTTACCAGCATTTTTAGTTGCTTGTCTTTGTGCATCATTGAAGTATGCAGGAACTGTAATAACTGCTTCTGAAACAGTTTCACCAAGATAACTTTCAGCATCTTTCTTTAATTTCATCAAAATTTTAGCACTAATTTCTTCTGGTGTATATTTTTTACCATTAGCAGAAACTTTTTCTTTAGTTCCCATTTTTCTTTTAATTGATGAAATTGTGTTATCTACATTAGTAACTGCTTGTCTTTTAGCAATTTCACCAACTAATTCATCACCATCAGCTTTAAAAGCTACAACTGATGGAGTTGTTCTATTTCCTTCTGGATTTGGAATTACATGTGGTTCGCCACCTTCTAATACTGCAACACATGAATTCGTTGTACCTAAATCAATACCTATTATTTTTCCCATAAAAATCTCTTCTTTCTACTATTTTTTTATTTACTAACTTTAACCATAGCATGTCTTATAACTTTACCTTTATAAGTATATCCTTTACGTAATACATCTACAACAATATTAGATTCCACGCCATCAACCTGCTCAACTAATACCGCTTCCATTGTATTTGGATCAAAAGGTTTATTTAAAACATCTATATTAACAACGTCATTATTTTGTAAGATTGTTGTTAAATTTCCATAAATCATCTTAAAGCCACTTAGGAATTTACTAACTTCATCTTCTAAATTAGTATCATCCATATTAATAGCTCTTTCAAAATTATCTACAATTGGCAATAAATTTTTAATAAATTCTTCGCCTTCATATTTCAACATATTAGATAATTTTTCTTCATTTCTTCTTTTCATATTTTGCATTTCTGCACTAATACGAATAATTCTTTCATTCAATTGCTTATTTTCTTCTTGCAATTTAATCTTTTCAGGATCTTCTTTTTTCTTAAAAAATCCTTTTTCTTTCTTAGGAGGAACCTCTTTATTTTCTGTTGTATCTCCTATTTCTTGCTTAGATTCACCACTATTATCTACTTTACTTACTGTTTCTTCCTTATCTTGAGAACTCTCAGTTACTTCTTCATTTATCTTATCAGTAGTAGTTTCTATATTTTCATCTATTACTTGTGAATCTTTCTTTTCTTTTTCCATAATTCATCTCTTTCCTATGGTTCTATTTATAGTAAGTCCAAATTACTTACATAAATTATTTATTATATTCATCTAATTCTTTATTTATGAACTCTAGCAACCCAACAACTTTATCATATTCCATTCTTTTGGGTCCTAATATTGCTATTGTTCCTTCTTCACCATTTATATTGTAATGACTTTTTATTACTGTAACATTTGAATCAAATTCATTTTCATCGCCAATATAAACATTTACGCCGTCGCTTTTTTCTTCGATTTTTCTAACCAAGGATTCATCTTCAAACTTAGCAATGATTTTCTTTATTTCATCAACGTTATCATATTCTGGTTGTTTTAAAATATTCGTCTTACCACTAAAGAAAACATTTGAACTATTCTTCGCGAAATCACTAAAGGCATCATAAAATATTTCATATACTTTTTCATATTGATGTATCTTTTTCGATATCACTGGTTTTATTTCATATTCCAATCTTTGACTTACTTGATCAATTGGTGTGCCAATTAACATTCTATTAATTAACTCACTTGTTTTAACCAACTCATCAATAAAAATGTTTTTTTCAAGCCTAAATTTTTTATTTTCTACTATTCCTTTATTAGTACAAACCAAAGCTACTACTTGATTGGAATCTAATGGAATTATACTAACTTGTTGTAAAGTATTATCTTTACTACTTTTACCTAAAACTACACTAGTATAATTAGTCAATTCACTAATTATTTCCATACACTTTGAAATTGCATCACTTACTTGCAATTCTTGATTATGAAAAATAGTCTGTAACTTTAACATTTCTTCTCCATTAAGTTCTTTTGGTTTCATCAAGTTTTCTACGTAATATTTATACCCTTTTTCTGATGGAACACGACCACTTGATACATGATTCTTTTCAATGTATCCCAAACTTTCCAAAACGGCCATTTCATTCCTTATTGTCGCACTTGAAAGTTTAAATTTTTTACATAGTCCTTTGCTTCCAACAGGTTTTACAGTATTAATATAACATTCGACTATTTCTTTTAGTAACTCTTTTTGTCTATCATCCATAAAGTCACCACCATTAGCACTCTTTCTTTTTTAGTGCTAAATAGATTATATCCACTTAATTAGCACTTGTCAATACCAGAGTGCTAATTTTTTTCTTTTTTTATCAAAAAATCACAATTTTGTCTACTTCCAACAACAATTAAGACAAATCATCCCCATAATAAAAAAAATCTGTTATAATTTAGTTATATTCTATTTAATAGAGGTGAAGTAAAAATTGAAAAAAGTTAAAAAAAGAAAAAAATTTCGTTTAAAAACAAAAGTTAAAAGATTTTTAATCTACTTTATATTTATGTTAGGCCTCACAATATATGGAGTTAAAGAAAGCTTTGGTATTTACCAAAAGTATCAGTATCAAAAGACTTATGAATATAAAATAAACCAAGTTGGTTATAGTAAAAAACAAACAGCTATCTTAATAAAAAAATTAAGTGATAAAAATCTCGATTATCTTCTTAATCAAGAATTTAATGAATCATATTATAATATTGTTAATCAAAAATATTTTCTTGAAAAGAATTTTAATAGTTACATCGAATATTATAACTATCATCAATCTTTGGGATACAATACTATTGTAGCCATTGTTAATGTACATGCTAACAACGGTTGGTACAATGTAACATATAAAACAGACACCCAAAAAGACCAACTAATATTAGTCAACAAATTTTATCAATTGGATCAATCCTTTAAAAGAGCCGATCTTGAAGATATATCCCTTTCTGTTTCTTATGAAGGCCAAAGTGCTTCAAGTATAATCATCAAACAATTTTTAAAAATGCGTGAAGATATTAAAAATGATTTAAATGTTCATTTAATGGTAAATTCATCATATCGTTCATATGAAGATCAAGAAGAAATATATAATTCATTTAAATTAAAAGGTCAAAGTTATGCTGACTCTTATGCTGCTCGTCCTGGTTTTTCTGAACATCAAACCGGACTGGCACTAGATATAACATCATTAGAACATAAAAATCAAAAAAGTTTTACAGAATCTGATGAATACAAATGGCTTAAAGAGAACTGTCATAAATATGGTTTCATTTTAAGATATCCAGAAGGTAAAGAAAATATAACCGGTTACAATACTGAAAGCTGGCATTTCAGATATGTAGGTGAAAAAGTTGCTACCCAAATTTATAATGAACAAATCACCTTTGATGAATATTATGCTTTCTATATCGAAAAATAAAAAAATTAGTTGTCATTGCGACAACTAATTTTTATTTTAATTCATATGTATAAGCAGTTATACCATTAACTACAACATTTAGATTAGCATTATAATCTTCTAAAGCAACTGAACTAATTCTTGAGTAACTATACTGCCATCTAGCTTCACCAGTTAAAGCATCAATAACCTCAATATCAGTATCATTATTAAATGATACAACATCTTTTCCTGTATAAATAACATTATTTCCATCAGTAAATAATTTACTACCATTCTTATTATAAACTGAATATGTATCTTTTCCAGCAATTACAATATTTCCTTCATACCCCTGAATTGGTTCAGGAATACGAGAAGTAAGTTTACTTCCACTAGAATCAATTACATACCATCCTCCATCTTGTAATACTACATACTTACTAACATCTTTTAAAGGTTCGGAAGTTTCATCATCTGTTGTACCACGATAAAATATTCCAATAAAGTCGTACTCAAAATTCAAATCTGTATTAACTTTGCCGTCTTGAAGATCGATTACCCCCCATTTACCATTTTTATCTTGAGCAATATAAGTATTGTTAAGTAAAGTCGTTCCATAATTTTTAATAGAATTATATTCACCTATAACCTTTTTTTCTTGTACATCATAAATCTTAACACCTGCTAAATAATAATATTGATCATCTTCACTTGGGTCCCCATCAACAATAAAAGCATATCGGCCATCTATTTTTTCAGTATATTGCTTTACACCTTCTTGTTCGTAATATTTCAAAGCATAATTAACATCATCTATTTTTTGATAAGCCCAACCACAAAATGAAGATTGACAATCATATTCTGCAATCAATTCATCTCCTTCATAGAAGTTTAACTTACCATCTTGAAAGAAATCTTTCAAAACAGGGCCAGTATCAGGTTTGGTTGAATCCAATAAAGCCTTAAACTTTACAACCGCCCCCGTTATTCCCATTCCTAAGCAAGCTATACACAATATTAACAAAACTACCATTGCAATTACTTTATTGATATTATCTACTTTATCTGTTTTATTCAAAATATCTACCTGCTTTCTTCATCTTTTTTAGTATCTTCACTTTCTTGTGTATCTTTACTAATTCTTTCAATTGTTGTATCTTCATAATTTCCATTTTTTAAGATTGAAACAACAAAGGAATTTCCACTACTTGTAACTTTAAATGCTGGTTTATCACCAAAATAATTTGTACTAGCTATCGTAACATCTTTACTAGAAATAACATTACCTTCATAATCATATATTTTTAAAGTTTTATCATTTAAAATGGCAACATAATAATCATCATATAATTCTACGTATGAATAAGTATCTTTACCAACTTTTTTACCATTAGCATCATAAACATAATATTTTGAAGTTGACTGATCCATCAACTTAACATATTGACCCTTATTAATATAATCAACAATATCGTAGTTATATTCAACAGAAGCTGTACTTTCATTATATATAAGTTGATATTTATTCGAAGCATTTAAAGCAACAATATAATCTTTTAATCTTTTTAAAGAATTATAATTAAAGCCATATTTACCTGTTACTTTATCTGCAGTAATAGTAATCATTCCACTTTTATTTTTCTTATTTACAGCAATTACATCATAAGAACCACTTACAAATGGTTGATTGTCTACAAGACTAGGAGAAAAAGCTCCAACATTTGCATAAACTCCCTTATTTTTACCTTCGACTAAATCATATAAATTATAAGTTGCTCCATCATTGATAAAGACATAACGTTTATTAAAAATAGGTATAACATTATTAACATTATCATTTTTGCCAGCAAGAGCTTGATGACATGAAGATAACTTACCATCTACTCCTGTTACCTTGTTTTTACTACCACAAGTATAAGTTCCTAGTAAATTTACTTTCTCCTCATCATCATAAAAATACAATTTACCATTAAAATAACTATAATAAGCCAACTTCTTATTATTTAAGCCTTCCTTTAAATTTACTATATTATACTTATCTTCTTTAAAATCTTTTGTATAAAGTAAAATATTTAATTCATCAGAACCAACCTCAATCTTAAACGATTGCTTAGTCGAACTTAATTTACCATTTTTATCATATATATATGAGGTAACATAATTATCATTATACAATTTTATGCCTTCCTCATTATATTTTGTTCCTTCAGCATCTATAATAAACATTTCATTATTTTCATTAATTAAGAACAAATAAGCATCCCTAGTTGTCATAAAGCCAGAACTTTCCACTACCATTTTCGCATTATAATCATATGCTGTATATTTTCCTAGTTCTTCTGTCACTATCAATTTATTACTATAATACTTAAGTTCTTCACTTGTTTCAATTTTCTTACTTAATACCTTATTATTCTTATTAATTACGACATAACTATTACCTTTTTGAGCTACTAAATTATCAGCTTTATCAATCATATAAAGATTTTCATAACTAGGTTCTATTACTTGCGTAACTTCATCATTTACTTTGATTAAGCCATAATTATCTTTCTTATCAGCTACAATAACATAATCATCATCATAAGCTTTTACATCAGTATACGTTTCCAATTCTTTCTTTTGACTCAATGAATATAAAATGATTCTTTTTGCCATTCCATCCGCATCAGGTGTATCATAAACAAAAATATAATCATTATTGTAAACTGGTACTCTTTCAGTTTTGGTTTTACCATCTTCTCCTAAAACTTTAGGAACATCCAACTTATCTGCATAATTATTATAAGCTAAGTAACACGAATTACTATTTTTATTCTTACATTCATATGTTCCAATTTCTTTTTCATCTTCGTCTAATATATATAATTTTCCATCTTTATAATAAAAATTATCAGCCATAACAACAGCTTTTTCTTCTTTTTTAGGTTCATCTTTCTTCTTATTAGCTTTTACAACCAATAAAACAATACCACCAATAATTATAAGTAAAACCAAAATACTAGCAACTATAACTAAAATCTTTTGTTTTTTCGATAATTTTTGCCATTTTTCTTTTAACTTATTTTTTTTAGTTTTTTTATTCTTATCATCTTGTGTTTCTTCAGTGGTTTCCTCAGTTTCCGATGCTTCATCTTTCGCATCTTCTTCTTTTTCTTCTTGCTCTTCTGCTAATAATGATTCCGCCAAAGCAATGTTTTTTTCAGCCAAAGCTTCTTCAGCTTGTTCCATTGCTTCTTTTTCTTCTTCTGTAATATCTATTAATTCATCTGCTAACTCATCATAAATATCACTTCTCTTCTTACCTTCTTTTATTTCTGAAAGTAAAATAGGTTGTGTCTTTTCTAAGTCTTTATCTTTCATAAGTCATACCTTCCTTACATTACTCCAATTATACCATATAAATACCAATTTAAAGTAAAATTATCAATAAAAAAAGTTTTAATTTCTATAAAACTTTTAAAGTATTTTAATTAATATTTCATTCATAACATAAATATAATCGGGATTAATAAATAAAAAACCATCTTCATAAATCATTTCTTTTTCTTCTAAAACTTCCTTTAAATCATATGCTTCTTGAATATTAATCTGATATTTCAAAAAGAAATCTTTAACATTTATTCCTCTTAACAATCTAAGACCTAACATAATTTCATTATCCATCTGTTCTTGTCGTGATATAAGATCTTCTTTTAATAAAAATTTTCCATTTATATATGAAGTCAAACTTCTATTATTTTCATATCTAACACCATGAGCATAACCATGTGCCCCTACACCAAAGCCATAATATTCATTATTAAGCCAATAATTAATATTATGACGACTCATTTTTCCTTCTTTCGCAAAATTACTTATTTCATAATGAATAAAATTTTTATCTTCTAATTTATCACAAATATATTCATACATCGAAGCATCTAATTCAGCCGGTATTGGCACCATTTTGGTAATTCCAATTTTTGTATTGTCTTCAATAATTAAAGAATATGTACTTATATGGTCAGGATTAAGTTTAAGTAGTAAATCTAAATCTTTCTTCGTCACCTTCAAACTCTCCCCTGGAATGCCATAAATAAAATCAACATTTATATTATTAAAACCTTTGTCACGACAAAGACTAATTTTAGCACAAGCCGTCGCAAAATCATGACTTCGTTCCATAAACTTTAATTTATCTTCATCAAAAGATTCAATTCCAATACTTAATCTATTAACACCATAATCTTTTAAAATATCTAACAAATCTTCATTTATATCATTTAAATTACATTCAAAAGTAAATTCATAATCATCACTCAAATTAAATCTTCGCACCATATCTAATAAATATTTTAAATCTTTTTCTTGTAAACATGAAGGCGTCCCTCCACCAACATAAATTGTTTTTATTTCTTCTCCACAATACTTATCTTGTATCTCCAATAATAAAGCATTTAAATATTGTGTAATCCACGGTCCGTGATAAATAACCTTACAAAAATCACAATAACTACAAATACTTTTACAAAAAGGAATATGTATATATACACTTTCCATAATATCCCTACCTTTTCTAAAAAACTAATTTAAAAGAAAACTAATATCAATTTCTTTTTGATTACAAATCTTACTTAACTTATCATTAATTTCTTTTTCTATTTTTTCATTAAACTTTTTATTTTGCTCTATTTCTCTTTTATATTTATAAACTTTATCTAACCAATCATGATTTTTATCATTTCTATATTTACCTGCATAGTATAAAAACAAATCTAAAGCAGCTTCCATAATGCCGTAATCACTTGCTATTTCATAATACTTCAAAGCTCTTTGCTCATCACGCAAAATATCTGACGTCACATCCCCAATCATCAATATCTTAGCTAAATTATAATAAGCATAATAACAAATTGTTCGATGATTAGCAAGAGTTGCTTTTTCATAATAATAATAAGCTTTCACTATATTTCTCTCTACTACTTCCCCATTTGTATAATACTGCCCAACCTTATTACAAGCCCAGCTTTCTTCTAAATCTGCGCTTTTTAAATAGTACACAAATGCTTTCTTTTTATCTCCTAATTTTTCATAATAACTTCCTAAATTATTTAAAGAAAAAGCATAGTTATTATCTGCCCCTTTATTAAAATATTCCAATGCTTTCGTAATATTTTTTTCTAAAGGATAATCTCCATGTAAATACATTAGTCCAAGTACATTCATTGCCGCAATATTACCTAACTCACTAGCTTTTACAAGATTATCATAAGCAATCTTATAATCATCTTCTGTTTGTTTACCTAAAAAACCTCGATAAAACATACTGCCAATCATATAACACGCTCCAGCATGATTATATGATGCCGCAATCTTCAAATACCTATAAGCCTCCTCATACCTAGGATAACCCTTAACGTAACCACAAAACTCATTACTTCCTATTTCAAAGCAAGCATAAGCATTACCTTCCAAAGCCATCTTCTTCAAAGAATAATCGTAATTAATACTTTCTCTTAGTTTCAAAACCAAATATTCTTGTAATCCAGAACAACTTATATAAGTATCATTTAAGATACTTTCCATAACTTCCTTTTTCAAATCACTTTCATATAATGGCTGCTTTTTATATAAAACAATATAAAATAATAATTCAACAAACATACTATAGTAATCTTCGTTTTTTAAAAACATATCAATTTTTTCTAAAAAAGGTCTATTAACACTTTGATCATTTTTACCTATATTATATAGTTTAAAACATAATGCTTTCATATTTTCATTTCTATTTATAAAAGCCTTTTTATCACTATCTAAAACATAAACTCTTCCATCTATAATACTCAAAATATTTATAATTATATCAAAAAAAATAGTTTTATCATTTTCATATTTTTTTTGCATATTTAAATACTTTTGTTTATAATCATCCCCTATTCGGCGACAGCCTACACAATAATTATTAATTGTTGTATCATTAACTTCCAAAACTTCAAACAAAACACAAAAAAGCTCTGTTTGCATCGCCGAAGTTTTATTTTTAGATAACTCTTTTATTATTCTAAAAAGATTTCCTAAACTAAGATTATCATCATTATCATTCATCTTTATATACTTTTTTTTCATCAAACCACCATAAACAAAATATCACAAATTGTGGATTTTATAAATATTATCATTATATATTGTGGATTTATGTTACTTTTACTTTACACGTATCTAGAATATTATTTTAACAGGAGGACAATTATGAAAAAAATATGGTCAAATTATAAACAAACAATTATTTTACTATTATCATTAATTATAGGAGCTATCATTGGCTTAGTCTTTAAAGAAAAAGCTCAAGTACTAAGTCCACTTGGTGAACTATTCATGAACATGATGTTTGTCATCATCGTTCCTTTAGTTTTTTTAACTATAACAACGTCGATTGCTAAAATCAAACAACCAAAACGTCTAAGTAAAGTTATCTCATCAATTTTTTTAATTTTTATTATAACTTCCCTAGTTGCTATCGTAATAGGTGTCTTAACAACTTATTCTATTAAACTAGTTAATCCTGAAGATTCAAAAGCTATAATAGAAACTTTGAAAGATAATGAACAAACTGATGATATCAAACTAAATATCTTAGAAAGAACTGTACAAGCAATCAGTGTTTCTGATTTTGCCAGCATATTATCAAAAGATAATATTATTCCTTTAGTACTAATATCCATCTTTGTTGGATTAGCTATTGCTAAACTTGGTAAAGAGGCTGAACCACTTCTAAATGTTTTAGAAGCAACTAATAAAGTAGTTTTAAAATTAATTGATTATGCATTTATGTATGCTCCAATCGGTCTTGGATGCTACTTTGCTTCTTTAATTGGTACATTTGGATCAAGTATCGCTATCGGATACGCTAAAACCTTTGTTATATACACTGTCTTAGCACTACTATTCTATTTTATTATTTATACATTATATGCTTTCATTGCTGCTGGTAAAGAAGGAGTCAAAAGATTCTGGCAAAATATATTACCTGCTACTGCAACTTCAATTTCAACTTGCTCATCAGCGGCTTCAATTCCTGCTAACATGAAAAGTGCTAAAAACATAGGTGTCCCTGATGATATTGTCGAAACAATCATTCCTTTAGGAACAAGTTTTCATAAAGATGGTTCGATGTTAGGCAGTGTATTTAAAATAATGTTCTTAGCTTACTTATTTGGTACAAATGTTAATACTCCCGCTGGTTTTGGTCAAGTTATTATTACCGCTTTAATTGCTAATTTACTTGTTTCTGGCGTTCCAGTCGGTGGTGGTACAATTTCTGAAATGATGATTATTTCAATGATGGGCTTCCCAGTAGCTGCCCTACCTATCTTAACATTAATAGCTACTATAATTGATCCACCAGCCACTCTTTTAAACGTTGTTGGTGACGCTTCAAGTTCTATGCTTGTTGCACGAATTGTTGATGGTAAAAATTGGTTAAATAAAAAAGACAAAGAAAAAAAGCACAAATAAGTGCTTTTTATTATGCTTCCTTTTTTTTATTTTTTCTTTCTACTTTCTTATTAACTGACACTTTAACTAAGCTATACACAACCGATAAAATCGGTACTCCAAGAAGCATTCCTAGAATTCCTCCAACTGAACCTCCGATAGTAACAGCTACTAATACCCAAATTCCTGGCAAACCAATTTTGCCACCTACAACACGTGGATAAATAAAATTACCTTCAATTTGTTGTAAAATCAAAAAGAAAATAATAAACGTTATAGCTTTGATAGGCTTTATCATAAATATCAAGAAAGTTCCTACTACACAACCAATAAAAGCCCCAAACACTGGAATTAAAGCTGTTACACCAACTAAAACAGATATCGTTGCAGCATACGGCAATCTAAATAAAAGCATCCCTAAAAAACATAAGGTACCTAAAATAAAAGCCTCAACAAATTGAACTTTAATAAAACTACTAAAAATAAAATTAGAAAGACTCATAACTTCACAAAATTTTTTATAAACTTTGTCATTCATAATACATTGTAATAACTTTTTAAATTGATTTAATAGCTTTTCTTTTCCCATTAATAAATAAATAGCAAAAACTAAACCAACAAAAAAATTACAAATTACAGAAACTACTGAAGAAGCAAAGCCCATTGAAAAATTTAAAATTCTATCCGAATTAGTTGTTAAATAATCGGACATTTCTTTTTTGATATTAGTATTTTCTAAATCAAGAGCCTTTAATTCTTCATTACTAAAGCCCAGATTTTTACCAATATCATGAATCGTTTTTTGATATTCTGGTATATTATCAACAAATATTTCACCAGCATTTTTTATTTGTGGAATCAAGATTAAAATCAAGAAAACAACAAATCCAAAAACAATTACCAAAGACATCAAAACACTGAGTAAACGCTTATTTTTTTTAACTTTCTTTAACAATCCTTGCTCTAAAAAATTTACTAAAACATTTAAAATCATCGCACATATTATTCCAATAATAAATGGTGATAATATTTTAGTAACTACATTAAACAAGCTAAAAAGCCATTTATAATTCATTAGCAAAACAAATAAAATTACTCCATATGTAACTAAAAACAATTTATCTTTTAACTCTTTTTCTTCCATAAAATCACCAACATCATTATAGCATAAAATATATCTATAATAAAATTATGGCAAAAAAAACTGTAGCCTGTCAAAACTACAATCTTTTTCGTGACATAATTATCATAAAACTTATAACATATTGACAGATATAATTATAAGCCTCTTGCCAATAGTCGTCACATGTACGTATATACTTAATAGTTTGACAAGATATTATCATTAAAAATAAACAATAACATTGAATAATATTAATCATTATTCCTTGTTTATAAAAAGTGTTATGCAACAATTAAACAATAATTTTCATTACCATCACGGTCATCGACATATCAGCTTTTTTTAGCAAATTGAGAAACAAGCAACAGTATTAAAATACCATCAAACTCATCAGCATCAAAAGTGCTCTCTCTATTAAGTGATTTAAATATACCATTTTTTTTTAACATCGTCAATACTTTTTTTAAAACTTTTTTGTTTTTTATACTTTATAAAAAAAAGCAAAAAAAAATTATTGTCTGTCAAACAATAACTTTCCTCGTGGCTTAATATTATTCAACTAACAAATTATTGACAGATAATTTTGCTAGTCTCTCGCCAAAAATTGCCACATACACGCACATACTTAATAGCTTGACAAGATATCAAAAATATTACCATATAATATAGATAAGAAAAGTTAATATAAATCAACAAATCCCATCAGTAATATCAACTGGAATAAACGATCCAACCAATGAAAGATATAATCTAACATTAATTGTTATTAGTTCATCACCCAGTACCAAAGTAAGTATTAATAATACATAAGATAAAACTAAATTATAAAAGTATACACAATTATAAAAATTTATCCTACATACTGGAAACTTACTTTACTATTAAGTATCTAAACTATACCATTAATTTTTATAATAGTCAATATCTTTTTTGATTTTTTTTAAAAATAATCATCTTCACTTAAATCTTTTATTCTTTTTTTAACTAATAATATTAATTCTAAAGGTGCTTCAACCTTAGGCAAAACCAACAAACAATCTTGTAATTTTACTTTTAAACTAACATTATCCCTAACATCATTTGCTTCTTCTAAAAATAATACATTCGTCTTTTTATTTTCTGAAACAAAGTTTCTTATATATTTCTCAATATCATTAATTACAAATTCTTTCAAATCATATTCATCCATTTCACACATTCCATAATATGCCCCAACTAAATATCTGAAAATATCTTTTATTGTCATTTTACCACCACTCACGTTTCATTATAACATATATTAGTTAAACTTTATGTTATAATAATTTAGGTGATTTAAATGATATTAAAAATATTTTTTTTATTAATTCTAATTTTTATTAATGGTATTCTATCTGCTAGTGAAATAGCTTTCCTTTCTTTAAATAAATATTCGTTAACACGCAAAAGGAATAAAAAAGCTAAAAAAATTGAAAAAACTATTGAAAATGAATCAACTTTTTTATCAACAATTCAAATAGGTATTACCTTAGCTGGCTTTTTAGCTTCCGCTTTTGCTAGTGATACTTTTACTGAATATTTAATCGATTATGGAGTTTATATTATTAGTGATAATTTTACCAAAACCTTTTTAATGATTACCATAACTCTTATTCTTTCTTACATAACTCTTGTCTTTGGGGAACTTGTTCCTAAAAAAATTGGTCGTTCTAAACCAGAAAAAGTTGCTTATCTTACAATCGACCTAATCACAACCATCTCTTTTATTTTTAAACCATTAATATTACTTCTAACAGCTTCTACTAATTTTATTTGTAATCTTCTAAATATCCACGAACGAGAAGAAACACTAACAACAAAAGATATCAAAAAATTAATAATAACAGGTTCTAAACAAGGTATAGTTGAAGAAAGAGAAAAAGAATATATTTTAAATATTTTCAATTTTAATAATAAAACTGCAAACAGAATTATGACTCCACGTGAAAAAGTAATTTATATCGATATTAAAGATAACAAAAGACAAGTCCTAAAAAAAATTAGAAACTCTAAATTTACTAGATTTCCTGTTCTCGATGACGAGAAAATTTTAGGTTTTATCAATATTAAAGATTTTATTTATTATCATCAAGACAATAAAAATTTAAAAATAAAAGATATAATCCATCCTGCATGTATCTTTAAAAAAAGCGAAAAGATAGATGATATTTTTCGTATAATGCAAGAAAATCATGAAACTTTTTCTATCATAACTGACAAAGATCTTTTCATTGGTATTCTTACTATCGAAGATGCTGTTGAAGAAATTGTTGGTAATATTGAAGACGAATATAGTCAAAAAACAGATTAAAAAAATTAATCTGTTTTTTCATGTTCTAACTCTCTATTTTCTAAACAATATATTATATTAAATTTAATAAAATTTAAAAATAATTCTTTGCTTTCTGCATCAACATCCTTACTTTTTTTTACAATAGCCATAATATTTTTTAACTTCGTAGTTTCAAGTAAAGTTTTTATTCCTACATCTTTTAATAATTTAAAAATAGCTCTACAAATTTTTTCACGTTCTACAAATGTATGATTATCTAGCCATAAAGTTATACTATTATCTAAATTAGTACTTAATTTACTTAATTGCGTTTCTATAAAATGATCCTTTTCAACTTCCCAATAAAATGGAGAATGAGCAAAAATATCTTTACGTGATGCTTTAACTACGCGATAATTATCACCATGTCGTAAAAGTAAACCAACCAACGAATAATTTGGTACGATGTGTTCTAATTTATGAGCCATCCTTTGATATTTTTTAGACTCAATTTGCGCTTTTAATAAGCCTGGACCGTCAAGGTTATATACTTTCACAACTTTCATTTTAGTGATAATATTAGCATTCATAGCCGCCACCAAAGCCATATTTCCCCCTTTGGAATGACCACCAACTATTACTTTCTTATCAAAAAGACTAACACTTCTATTTAAATAATTAATAGCATCAATTTGTGAAGCAACAGGATATTGATAACACAAATTAAAGTTTTCTTCCCATCCAGATATATTATTATCAGTTCCTTCATAACAAACATACTTACTTCCATCATCTAACTTTAAAGTAAAAGCACAAAACATTTCATCATTGGTAATTTTATAAATATAATTACCTATTAATATATCTTTATATCGATCTTTATCTATCATCGTCAATACCAAACGATATAAATTCTTTTGATCTAAACCTTTTTTTAAGAATTCTTTATAATTTAAATCCTTTAAAAATTGTTTTAAACAATCATTAAGATTAATAAAATCTGTTTTGACAATACCATCAAAGTCCAAATAAGATAATTGGGAAAAAATAACATAATCAACGTCGTTATACTCTTTATCAAGAACTTTTGTATATCCATATTTTTCTATATAATCAAATATATTATTAGCCATTTTTATTACTCCTTACATCAACTTCACGTTTAATCCAAGTCATAATTAATGCAACAACATAATTTTGTTGTTCTTTAGTTAATTCTTGACCTTTAGATATGTGATGCCACTTTTCCAAACAACCACGGCAACAAGTTGCTGTAGCATGTTGGGCTATAAACACAGGATGATTTTTCATCGGTGTCTGTGCACCATCATTATCAGGATATCGAGGTGCTAATTTTTTTCGAACAAAATCATAAGCATGACTTTGAATAACATCCACACCCTTCTCTTTATAATAATTTAACTCCTTACTTCTAAGTTTAAAACTATTTCTAAATTTACTCTTTTTTAATTCTGCTAATTTTTTATCAATTATTAACTGCGCTTTTTCACTTAACATTTCAATTGCCTATATTTTAAATTTTTTTACTCCATAAGCCATGCAAATTACAATAAGTATATATTTCCATGCCTGCTTCATAATCAAAAATTGCTTCTGGCTCATCACCAGGGCTTAAAGTATATTTAATTACTGAGTCACTATAAACAGCCATTATCCATTTTATAAAATGACCATCATCCATTGGATGTTTTTCTTCTCCTACTCTAACAAAAACTGAATCACCATCAATATCACAAACTGGCAAATGCTTTTGTTGACCAATTCCTGCACATTTCAAAGAAACTTCATTCATCTTTTCGCCACAACACTTAATATTTGTTTCTGTTCCTTCCAATATTTCAATCATTGTTCCACAATGTTCACATTTATATATTTTCATAACTACCTCCTCCTTTAATTCTAACACAAAATAACCTTTACCAATCTTTTATTTGTTCTTTTTTTCAATTGGATTAACATGAATAACTGTCAGATAAATTTCTGGAATTTTCTTTGCAATTTCTTTTTCTAATTTATTAGCAATTTCATGACTCGCAAAAGTAGACAAATTTCCATCTACAAAAATCGAAAAAGTTACTTGATAACGATATCCAACCGGTGTTGCATTAAAATGATTAATCTTTAATATTTCATCATACTCATCAATAATTTTTAACACCTTATCTTTAGTCTCTATCGAAATTGTTTTATCCATTAAAACATCATAACTTTCCTTAAATATTTTAAAACCAGTCAACATAATCCATAAAGATATTCCAATTCCTACAATACTATCAACAAAAGTAAAACCATATAAACTTAAAATAACAGATAACATATTAAAAGAAGTAACTATACAATCATTTCGATGATCTTTACTATTTGCTTCAACTAATAAATTATTATCTTTTTTGTTTTTATTTTCATAAAGTTACCTGATTTATCGTTTATTTCATAACCAGCTTTATTAAAGCAACCGCAATCGGGCTTACAATAATTCTGTTAAAAATACTATTGCATAAACAGCCTGCAAAAAACGCTATGTACGATGTTCCGCCGTCTGTGTACTTGATTTTCTTAAGTATATGCGAGCGGTAAATGCAGTCGGCTGTCAATCCGATCGGTATTTGTAAAACAAGCATTACAAAAATCGTCCATAAGGTGATTTTATTTGTAATAAAGCTTATTTTTTCGCGTGCTTCATAGGCCTTTATCGGCTGTCCGTTTACTTCTATAATTAAATCCGGATTATTTGCGGTAAAATTATTTACGTCATAATTTTGCTCATAGGCTATTACTTCTTCGTAAAGAGGCTTTAACTGATTCTTATATGCGTTAGATATTAAAAGCATTACGCATACCGCAATAAGAGAATACAAAACCGCAAAAAACACCGCGTTTTTATACATTTTACGGTAACACATCCAATTAACGCTAAAGAAAAATGCCGCCCAATT